>Ga0315913_1010476_pt1 | contig 10655 bp, 7 predicted proteins | sample MpolsnodulesMG_FD_207736 | JGI IMG/M metagenome (GOLD analysis project Ga0315913, IMG submission 207736) | Medicago polymorpha root nodule microbial communities from Los Angeles, California, United States - small nodules | ecosystem: Host-associated > Plants > Roots > Nodule | place: USA... | reverse complement strand
CCAAGTACCAACCACTCTTGTACGTACCTTTGGGTTTGGGACAACGAGTGTAGATAGGAGGAACACTCTCCTAGGCCTAATGTCACAAAAGAAATTGACAAGAATATATTTATAATAACAAATACCGGTAACAGTTAATTAAAATTATAAGATCACGGTTCACTTTAGTTTTCTGTCTTTCCTTAAAATAGGCTAGATGGACTTAGTTCAACAAGTTTTATCGTAACTCAATGTTTAGTCTTTTATAAATAAAGTACATTAAAAATGGGAAAGTTTTGGTTTATTTTTGTTTTATGTGTTAACTACATTAGTGTATTTTTGAGAGAGGTGTTATGTTAATTTATGTTAATTAATAATGTCGGCTTGGTAATTTAAGTAATTGTTACTATGATTAGTAAAAATGTTATATTGTTACAAGGGAGTTTGGGTTTTGTCAAGAATGGCTTGAATCCAGTTCAGACATGGATCTCACACAATTGTCTCTTCATGTGAAGTGGTTTGTATGTTTGGTTTAGACATTAGGACCATACTTAGAAAGAATTAATTAATTTAACAAATAATGAATGGAAACTATTCTTTTTGTCTCAAACTATAAGCTGTTTTGGCTATTTCATAATTATTAAAAGGGTTTGTCTAATATGTGCAATATTGCACATATTAAAACAATTAAAAGTAGTGATTTTTTATTGAAAATATGTAAATAATTTTTATAGAAATTATCAAAAGGGTTTGTCTAACATGTGCAATATTGCACATGTTAACACAACTAAAAGTACTAATTTTTTTTTATATAGAAAAACTCTTTATTAAAATATGTAAATAATTTTGTATGAGAAAGAAATATAATGAGTTGATTTATAAAACTGTCCTTAACAAATTGTATGAGAAAAATAAATTAAAAAATTAAAAAGAGGGAGAGTAATAAATATGTGAGGATATAACAGAAAAAAAATAACATTAATGTTTAATTGGTATCGTAAAACGAATTATAATCTGTGATAAATTTTTTCCTAAAATGATTTATAATTTGGGAAAGGGGGGTAAGATTTAACTTTATTTTTCCACACAATTTAATGATTAAAATTTTACATCTAGAATTTGTTTCTTTGAGGGAAGAAACTCTAGAGAGAGGTTATAAAAAGAGAGAAACATGTGACAAATATAGTAGGTTTAAGATGTTATTTGATATTAGTGAAATAGAAAATAAAGAATCGTAAATAATTTTGATAGTACAAAAATACCGCTAAGTTATAAGACAATTTTTTATGAACCTAAACTTTAAACCTAATGGATAATGCTTCTTAAAAATAATGTTGAGTTATGTATTTTTCTTTTTGACTAAAATTTATAGATGTTGTATTGTTTTGCTATGTAAGGTTTGTTTGGATTACATATAAATTGTTTTTCTACCTATTTGACATTCATATTATTTGGAATATATATTGTATGATTGTTATAATGATTTGTATGAGGAGTTCATTAACCATTTGAGTCAAATCACATGTTAACACAACTAAAAGTAGTAACTTTTTATATAAAAAAAACCCTAATTAAAATATGTAAATAATTTTGTATGATAATGAAATATTATGAGTTGATTGATAAAAATGTCCTTATCAAATTGCATGAGAAAGATAAATTAATTTTTTTAAAAAAGGCAGAGTAATAAATAGGTAATGATATAATAGAAAAAAATATCATTAATGTTTAATTGATATTGTAAAGCAACTTATAACATGTGACAAATTTATTCCTAAAATGATTTATAATTGGGTTAATAGTGCTTTACTCAATGTAATATAAGTTATTTCTGGTTTACCCTCCTATGAAATTTTGCAGTTCTTGACGAAGAGCAACACTTTGTTGGGACGAGTTTAGGGATATTGATTTTCAGTTCAGGGACCAAAATGACAATTTTCTACTTTTACTTTAGTCCCTGTGACACATCATACTCCTTGCCAACATAAAACTTTTGCCACGTCATCAGTTAAAATAATTATTTAACGTTAGAGACTAAGGTGATAACATAAGTGCACAATCAGGAACTACTTTGTCTTTAATTCTGAGTCAGGGACTTTTGTAACAACAAGGTGTAGAGTCAGAGATTAAAATGACTATTTATTCGTTTTTTTTTTCTTTCTTTCTTTCAACAAACAAGTTCCGATTAATCTATCGTAGGAAAAGTGGAAAAACAAAGGTTCTAGCTTCTTTTTTTTTTAAGGGAAAAAGCTTCCAGGGACAAAACAAAGAGAAACTTTAGGGCCCACATTTTGACGGAAAGTCAGAATTTGTGTATTGGATTCTTAACAAAAAAAAGTTTCGAGCCAATGCATTAGAGAAATTTGTTCAATGTTTTGGGATATTATTAAGGTTTAGGACTGTCGTCTTCTTGCGCTAATGTATATAAAATACGAAGAGTAGTTTTTTTGTTGTTGAAAATTTTAGTTAAAATTATTTGATTTTAATTAAAATCATAGTTATAGATAATAGATATTTTGTATTTTCATATTGTAATATACTATACTTATCTCTTCGAATATTATAATAAGAATTTATCATGAGGAGAATTGTGTCGGAAGGTGGGGAATTGGGTAGATACTTTTTATAGACCGGCAAATGGGTAGGTGACGAAGCTTTTAGTGTCAGGTTTCAACGTCTTTTTGAGTTGTCGGATCATAAGTGGTTGTCGGTTGTGAAAAGGGCGAAGTTAGGTTAAGGGATGGTGGCGATGCTTGGCGTTGGAGGAGGAGTTTGAGAGCGTAGGAGGAGGAATTATTAACTGAGTGTCAGGTTGTTCTTCTTGCTGTGTCTTTGTATGTTGGTCTATCGGATTGATGAATTTGGTCTCCTAAGTCTGATGATGGGTGTACTGCTTGTGGCACGTATAGATTACTTACCAGGGAGACTCATGATCAGGAGGTAGCTGTTTCGGATTTCACTTAGCATTGCTATATTTCTTTGAAGGTGTCTTTGTTCGTGTGGAGATTATTGCGTAATATAGTTCCTACTAAAGACAATCTCTTCAAACGCCACACTATTTCACAAGATGATCAGCTTTGTATTAGTGGGTGTGGCCATCTAGAGACTACGACTCATCTTTTTTTTTTTTGGATTGTCCTTTGTTTGGTTCATTATGGTATGAGTGGGCCAATGGTTAGGCATAGCTTAAGTTTATCCTCATAATTTTCCGGATCATGGTAATATTGCCGGTACTTCAAAAACAAAACGTTCCTATATGATCGTGCAAGATTTGGTGGGCTTGTATTTGGATTATTTAGAAGGATATGAAGAGCATAATTTTTTCTAACAAACCAACCGCCACTCTTTAGCTTATAGACAGTGTCAAACTTCTATCTTTCCGGTGGTTAAATGCATAATTAAGCAACTTTGTTTTTGATTATCATTGTTGGTGGTATAGCTTTTTGTAGAGTATGGACATTGGTTAATTGTATAGTTCTTTTTATTTATTTGTTTCTGGGTTCTTGTAAACATTTTGTAAACTTTGGCTTTTCCTCCGGCACGCCTTGCGCATAAGTTTAGTCTTTTAATCATTTTAACTTCTTCTTAAAAAAACTATATAAATTCTTAATTATAGGATAAACAATACAAGTTCTAATTTCCAAGAAAGTACAATATAAAATCTGCTGCCAAGAGAATTCTACTTGCTTTGGCTTCCTCGATTCTTCTTGCTCATTCCTTCACATAAATACATAAAATCAAGATTAAGGATGAGATCTTCCAGATTTCATAAAATATTTACAACTAATAAAAAATATTTAGAATTTAGATCTTGTAGAAAAAGTTTTAGTCAATCAGCCAAATTCATCCCTGAATTTGGACCATTTTGATGGACGTCTGTAAAATTCAAGGACTAAATAGACATTTTGCAAAATTCAGGAACGAATTTGGCTAATTGGTGAAAATTCAAAGACGAATTTGAGGTATTACTCAAAATTTTTTACATGAAATTCAAGCTCATTTAACATTGTATTAGAACATAGTTGATGTATGCAATGTGGTAATTGAAACCAATAACTCAATGCTAAAAGTAAGTATAGATATTGAAGTTGTATCGAAATCTTACATTGTTTATATTTAAGGTTTGTTGTATCTATAAATATGTTTGGACACTATCAAGCTATATATTTTGAAATGAGATTCAAAATTGAATATAATTATTGATGATTTAAGGTAGTTTAGATTTTTTTTTTGGAATTGAGGTAGTTTAGATTATTTGCCTTTTACAAAATTAACGAAAAATTAGTCTCCAAATACTTGAGACTTGAGAGGGATACTTCGATTCACACAAATATTTATCAATTAACTTTAGACATGTTAATGATTTTACCCACCCACATACAATTTTTTTTGTCAAATACCTCTCTGGATCCTTTAAGTTTCACATTTGTTTCAGATGGATCCTTTAAGTTTCTAAGGTCTCAGATATGTTTTTAAGTTTCGAGTTTGTTTCGGATAGGTCCTTTCTGTCAACCTCCGTTAAGCCAAGTTGTTCTGTCTGTTAAGCCAAAGTTGATATGTCCGTTAAGTGGGTGAGGTGGTTCTCTCTGACACTTGACATCAATTTTTTCCCCAACCAGATCAACTTTGACTTAACGGACAAATCAACTTTGGTTTAACGGAGGTTAATACAAAAGATTTATCTAAAACAAACTCGAAACTTAAAAGACCTATCTGAAACCTTAAAAACTTAAAGGACCTATCCGAAACAAACGTGAAACTTAAAGGACCTGAGTATGTATTTCGCCTTTTTTTTTTCTTTCTTCCTAAAGCAAATCCTTTACGAGGATATATCCTATTATTAGATGAGATTAGATAACTATTATGATAACTACAAGTAGTATTAAATAAAGTGCATGCTTGGGAAAAGTAACCCTTAGATTCAAAAAATTACTAAGATAAACTTTTCCTTTTTGTCCCTTTCTTTGATTAAATATACCAGAATCACTTTTGACTTACTCACTAGCATCATTCCATTAAAAATCCTTTAATCATCAACCTTTCAAAAGGCCTTAGGTGTTCTAATTCTCTTTAGCTATCTTTTAATTTTTTTTTAATTGCTCTTTAGTGCTTTTTCTAGTTGAGATAGAAAACTCATTCCATCCCAGCTTGGATTACAAATATAGTAATAAAAACTGCCTTTTACATTTAAAACTATAAAGTCACTGTAGATAGTTAGCATTCTTTCAGATTAGATCTTTTTAGCATATAATAAAAACAAAATATGAAAAGCAAAAGAAAATACACTCACAAAATTATGCACATGGCACATGAAACTTTTCAGCAAACTAGTTATGTTCAGATTTTTGAAGTTAGACAAAACTGCATCCTAGGTCATTTAATTTAAAATTTTAAATAAGTTACTATTTACTTTTTTGTATTTAAAAATCATTTATTTTTAAAAATATTTAAATCTTTCAACCAACATTAATTTGTGTACATAATTATTGAATGCTATTCCATCACTTAGCACAACAATTATTCAATATTCATTTACAGAGAGATACAATAGAGTTATAAGAAATTAGTTTTAACAAGTTCTTCAAGAACAAAACCTAATTTCTACCATCTTTTCCAATCTCTTCCCATGAAAAAGAGACTCACTCGCTCAGTATGTTTACAAATGTTTCCCAATCCAAAAGAACCTCTCAAGAGAACCTTACCAAAGACACTCAATCCTAAAGTTATCTCATTTGATTTTCTAAGTTTCTCTATTTTGAAGCTCTACTCAAAACATGAAGAATGAAACTTTAAATAATGCACAAGTTCCGTCAAAATCGTGTCCCGATTTACACACATTGTGCCACGATTTCACGTTAGTACACAGTACAGTACTAACGTTATACACCCTCTGGTCACTATTATAAGCAAAACTTTGTATTTTAGATTTATTCATTAAATAATGTATGTGGTCTATAATAAAGACCATATACATCATTAATTGAATGACTCTAAAATGCAAAGTTGTGCTTATAATAGTGACTAGAGGGTGTATCGTGTCACAATTTTATCCTTTCGAGCCATAATTTTTGTTGAGTCAAAACCTCCAAAACCTTCGTGCCACAATTTCTCCAATTCAAAACACGATTTTTGCCGAACTTCAATCATCAATTTTGAGTTAGTTCTCAACGATATTTGTATTTAACCACGTAACAACTCTGTCCAAAATTCTTGTTTTACTATCAAATACCGCAAGTAACTAAGGAGTGCCAGAAAAGAAAAGTCATATATAAGTAGAAGTAAAGAGTATACAACCGTATAAATAGAATTCTTGTGACCTGAAAAGAGTATCCCTTAATTTAAGCAAAATTGAGACATTCTTTTCAAGATTCTTCCATGACAATTTTCTTTTGTCCCTACCATAACAAATAACATCAGAATCACATGAGAAGTACAGCTTATGCAGGATCAAAGATACAAGTATCTGGACTTTTACAAAAGCAAACAAATTTGAATTTATTGAGTTGTGATGCCTTTTGATTTTGCTTGGAAGATGTGGAACATTAAAGTTAGCTAGGATCAATCTACAATTATTGGGGCTTGCTATAAGGCTAGGCTATAGTATTGACTATTGAGTAAATGCATTCACACAATCACACGGTTAATAATTTGAATCATCGGATTTTTATTGGATAGTCCGCACTATTAGAAACTCTTGATTTTCTTATGAAATTGCATTGAAAATTCTGCAGGAAAATGGTTTCCTGCAAATTTAGCCAAGGTTTCAGTTTCCCAAGGTAATACATTTGTGGGTAATTGTTTTCAGAAGATTTTAGAAATGGAAGGAAACTTACATTCGTGGGTAATTTCTTTGTCGATGTTGGAGCATGATCTCTTCTAACCAAACATGCTCCATTAACATCTTGCTTTGAGCCACCACTACTTATATTGATGTACCGATTATTCATTTGATTTGATTATTAATAAAATGCTAAAACGATAATGCTACTTATAGCGAAATGCGTTCCGCGTATGCATTCACGCGTGCGGTGGCATTTTATTGTCCGTTGGATTTTGTATGAATTTGACACACTTAAAAAAATAAAGATATATTACCAACGGATCCGTCGTGTTTGCCGGTCAGGAACAACTTTGATTGGCTAGTTGTTAATTCGCTGGCTTTTCGTGATAGAATTGTTCTATATATATATATGATGCTAAAAATATTACGTAAACACCCCTAAAAAAATTACCTAAAAAAAATGGAAACATGTATTTGGCACGGTTTTCATTTTTCAACCATTTTTTCTCACTTACCAGGACCCTAATAAACACCAAATAAAATCATTTCAATTTTTTTTTTTGTTTGAAGAAAAATCATTTCAAAGGGGGCCATTTATTTGACGATCTTCTCTTTTGTCCATATGTAACAGAGGAGTAGAATCATTACCTCAGGAATCAAATACCAGAAATGACATAGTTTAAACCATTTATTAGCATGTGCGCTGCAAACGCTTATTTTAATATTTTTCTTTTGAGAAAATGATATTTATACAATATATTTTTAACAGCTTTTGTGGCAGTTTTCTATTTTAAGTTTATACTATATTTTTACTTTCTTTTCCTACTGCTTTAGTTTGTGTGTTAATACTTATAAAAATGATTGTTTAAATAACACAACTCTAAAAATTATAAGTTGAAAATTAATTGATATTGATATCTATGTCAATATATGAGTATTGTTGATACCATGCTTAATTAAAGTAGTATGAAAGTTTAACACATACATCTTCCAATGATTTTTCACCACCAAAAATATATTTGAAATCATGGTGCATCATCCATCTAAAATTGACCTTTCTGAAACCTGGATTTATATTTGAATTGAACAAGTGTTGGAAAATTGCTCTTCTAAGGTTCAAAATGACCCATTCCCTTAATTAGTGGTAGTTAACTCATGCTCGACATTTTTGCAGCGTGAATTAACTCATACTGACACTTTTAATATCAGTTAAATCGACTTAAAAAATGATTGCACCGATCTTAAAAATGTCAACGGGAATTAACTCACGTTGAAAACACTGAAAAATGTCGAGCGTGAGTTAACTCCCGCTAATTGAGGAAATGAGTAATTTTAAAAGAGAGAAGAACAATTTTCTAAATGTTGAGATACATTGGGCCCCAAAAATTATCTGTCAAATATGATTAGACGTATAAATATTTGTAAATATATTTTCTTTTTTGAATAAGTGTAGATATTTGTAAATATATTTTAGAAATTAATATTTTCTGTTTTTATAATAATTGTTATATTTGCAAAACAGTTTATCTTAAAAGAATTATCACTGTACAACACTCTTGATTAAAAAAATAAAATCATACATCACTTCCTACCTCTGATCTCATATTGTATTAATAAGAAAACAACTCTTGTGATCGCACTAACTTCTTTTATCTATCCTTAAAAAAAAAACCTCTTTTATCAAAGATTATTACTCTTATCCCTTTTAAAATTATTCATTTCTTTAATTCAGTGGAAGTTAACTCAGACTTGACATTTTTCAACGTGAGTTAACTCACACGGGTACTTTTAAGATCGACGCAATCGTTTTTTACGTTAGTTCAACCGATCTTAAAAATGTCAATTTGAGTTAACTCACGCTGAAAAATGCCGTGCGTGAGTTAACTCCCGCTGAGTTAAAGGAATGAGTAATTTTGAAAAGAGAAGAACAATTTTCTTTATCAAATGAGAGAAGAAAATCACACCAAAACCTAACATTGCTTTGGACCGACCCAAATTCCTAAAGAAATTTCTCATAAACTTACCCGAGCGACAATTAACTGTTGTTTGATTTTTCAGCGGCAGTTAAAAATCACTTGACACTTTTTAATGCAGTTAAATCACTTAAAAGTTTCGAACGACGCTTAACTACAACTGAAAAGAAGTCAAACAAAGTTAATTGTTAATGGCAAAAAAAAAAAAAGAAGAGAAATTTTACAAATGAGAAGAGTAATTTTCAATCGCCAGTTGCTATGACAATGACAAGTGTGTTAACACACTGCTCCACATCTTTTGACTTTGTTGTTTGATTGCCCTGAAAATTGCTCAAAATATGAAAACTCCAGTGAAGGATTCGATTTTACTATAGTACAACATCCTATATGTTGACAAAACTCTTGGTCTGATTTTAAGGAAGAAAACGACAAGAGAAGAAGGCATAGACATCAGTTTTTTTTTATAGGAAATTCGTTTCCTTAATACAAAATTAATTACTCAATAAAACAAATTATTAGATGGTACATTACTTCCAGTTAGCGATTCACATTAGGAAAAAACTCAAACGGAGTTCCTTTATCTTAGTTGTCCAACACGGTTTATATGAGTGTTAGTGTCGAACACCGATCTAAAGAGTGTGAGATTAAAGGAGAAAACAAATTTTTATTTAAGACATTTGTCTTAGTTATCGGACATATGTCATATAAGTGTCATAAGAGTTTCGGACACCTACAAGTGTCGAACATCTCGACACACCTAGTCTAACAAGTTTCCGTGCTTCGTTTTTCATGAGTGCTAGAAAGTTGATTTTGTAAAGCAACGGAGTTCAAATCCCCTTAAAGAAAATTATAAAATTGTATTAATATCATTTCAATTACTCCCTCTATTTTCAATTATAAAATCATTTACAAAAAGAAACTGTTATCTCTAAATATAAGATCATATACAAATTTCTAAATGCATTCATTACTCTTTTTCGAACTATACCACTTAGTAATACTACCGATTATCTTGGAATATGAAAAATAAAATTGAATGCATTAATACATCAAGGACAATGTATCAATAGTAACACACTTTTTAGATAAATTTATTTCTCCAACAACTTTTTTTATTACCTATGATTTTTGTAAAATACTTATATGAATGGACGGAGGGAGTAATAGTTTTCTGGAAAAATTACACAATTCGTCCATTAACTTAGGTATTACTTTCATACTTTATATATATTTTTTTGCCTCGATTTAGTACTTTATGTTATAAAATGACAATATCTTATAATTTTTTAATGAATTTTTACAATGAAATCTGATTTTTTTTGGTTTGTATGATGAAGATTTGGGTTTGTTTATGAGTTTCATGGATTATTTTTTGGAGTTTTTGATTTTATTTCATACAACAAGGATAACTATGTTGGCATTTATAACATAAAAGGACTAAATTGGGACAAAAAAGAAGAAGATAAATGATGAAAGTGTTACCTAAAATTAAGGTAAGGGACAAATTGTGTAATTTTACTCGGTTTTCTCCTCCCCCAATTTTATAAAAACATATCTCTAAATCAAATTTAATATAATCTAAATTATTTTTCTAAAACATATATTATCTACTTGAAATTTTTTCTTATAATAAAAAGTAGAGTTGTGTTATTTGAACAACCATTTTTATGACAACTTTTGGTACAACCATAATTTTTTTTTTTAAAAAAGGAGGTATTGACACACAAACCAAAACATTAGAGAGATAAAGTAAAAACATAAATTGAGTATGAGAGAGAAAAATGTCACAAAAATTATTAAAATAATGATTGTACAAATATCATTTCTCTTACAAAAAAGAGTATTTGACCAAGACCTACTTTTATATTTTTGATCAAGATCAAATGTACTTATCAAGGGAATTTCTCTTTAGGCTTCTCAAA
>Ga0315913_1010475_pt1 | contig 10656 bp, 9 predicted proteins | sample MpolsnodulesMG_FD_207736 | JGI IMG/M metagenome (GOLD analysis project Ga0315913, IMG submission 207736) | Medicago polymorpha root nodule microbial communities from Los Angeles, California, United States - small nodules | ecosystem: Host-associated > Plants > Roots > Nodule | place: USA... | reverse complement strand
TGAGAAGATGAATATAAGGGGTATAATGGTCTTTTTGCATTTGTCTGGGAATATCAGGATGAGAAGGGAAGGGAAGAGAAGGGAAGGGCATTTTTGTCCATTTCCAGTCCATTTTGTTAATTTGATGACGTGGCAGTGATTAAGTTGGTCAAGGGACGAATTTTTAACTGATTAAACAATGCAAGGGTAAATCGCCAGGATTAGCGATTACAGGGATGAATTTTTAAATGGCGCCTAATTGCAAGGACTAAACATATCTTAAAGCCGAATAAGTTTAATTTTATAAGTATTGTATATTGTGGGGTGAATAAGAATTGTCTAAGGTCCCAAAAATACACTTGAGCTTACCACATACAACTTAGCCCTATTGAATAACCAGATGACATAAAAACGTGTGAATTATAATGGAGATAATTAAAATTTGATGTTACAAACTTGTAGATTTGATGTGAATTTAATCATGTTGAGGTTGCCTGATACATGAAGCAGATATGGATTATGTGGTATTCATTATGTTGTTAAAAATGTATGTTCATGTGAATGCTGGTGAATGTATTAGACACTGTGAATTACTTGATTGAGGAATGCTAGCAACATACATTCTAACACATATTTTTCAACACACTATTTTTGATAGGTTAAAATTTACGTGAGTCCTACCAAATCATGTGGGTCCTATATAATTTTGATGGGTCTCATGCGAATCCTAACCAATCAAAGAGAGTGTGTTAGAAAGTGTGTATTAGAATGCGTGTTGCTAGCATTTCTCTTACTTGATTTTATGTCATTGGGTATGAAGTAAATTTGATGTATGAGTTATGGGAGTAAGTAATTCAACCATTTAGTCACTCAGAATTCCAGAATACGCATAAATGTGTTATAAAAAAACCATTATAACAAATGTAACATTGATTCCTATCTTGTTGGCATCAATTCCCAACACTTTTAATAGTTCTTTAAGTATTGCAGGCATTGATGTCGATATGCTTGGCCTTGACTCCCAACCATTTACAAAAACTTTCGAAGTGCAATGGGCATCGATGCACATGTGGTTGGCACCAATTCACAAAAACCATTAGACAATTTTTCAACTTTCAACGTGTCCCTTGCAATTTCAATTCTTTTATATTATAAAGGAGTTGTGATGTGTTAGAATGACATGGGACCTCTTCAATGAAACTATGATTCCTTCTTGATTTTATTACACAGCGGTATGATTAATGGAACTTGACTTGTTATCATGATTATATATTCATGACTTTTAAGAATTGAATGAGATCATGAATCTCTTTAAATATAACATGTGTTCAATATCTCATCGTATGATTGATACAACCTAACTTTATCATGATTGTGTATGCATGGACTAATGACTATCGATTAAGATTTAACTAAGATGTATATATGTGAATCTTAATGAACATGATGTGTGGATTGCATTTGATCCATGTGATGAGTCTGACCTCTGAAACGGATGAGTCTCATGAAGGAGTTGTATCCTAGGCCAACGATAGAAAAACCTGATGTTAGAATCCAAAATTCGGTGGAGTGTTTTGTTATCCTGTAAGTAGGGATTGACAAACTCATTCAATGTTGGGGAAGTACTATTAAAGGAATCATGTATGTGTCTCGGGTTATGGGGACAAAGTTATCTTGGCTTACCAAAGAGGACAAGACCGACTCAATTTACCAACTCAATTTGTCAAGGAGCATACGACTTAATCAAATTAACAACTCATATTAAAAACTCAAACTATCAAATTAGTTTGTCAATGAGAGTAAGACCAACTCAATAAGTTAAACAAATATACTATTTAAAACTAGTGGGAGATTGCCGTTAAAAAGTCTTGCGATTGCGATTAACAAAAACAGAACACTATTGCGATGAAAAAGTGCTTCTTCCGCGATTGTGATACTGATGCTTTTCGCAATACCATGGGATACCAGTAGAATACAAACGATGATTGTGATACTAGATTACAAACACGATTGTCATACTTCATACCAGTCTGTGATTGCGATAGCAGCGATTAGCACAAACGCGATTTGATAACAAGGGTTTCTGGTTTGTTTATCGCTCTTTCATATCTTCTCAAGCGGTGAACGCTTCTGCCAAGTTTTCTATTTTGTTTGTTTAGGGCTTCCGGGTGATGAAGGTTTTCTCTCCATTGTTGTGAGAGCTTTGTTTTCTCTTCCTGTAAGAGTTGGTGTTTTCTTTCAAGTGTGGGTACGATGATGACAAAGATGAATTTGGAAGACTTATCGCTGAGTGATGATGAGGGACTGAGTTTCGACATTGAGGAGGAAGAGAATTCTGAACATGATCCTCACCTATGTTTTGTCGGACGTTTTCTTGTCAACCGTCCTGTTCGGTTTAAGGAGATGAAGATACGGATGTCAGAGGTGTGGCGACCAGTGAAGGGGGTGACGATGAAGGAAGTGCAACCAGGGCTATTCTTGTTTCAATTCTTTCACAAACTGGATATGGAGGAGGTACTGAAGGGAGGTTCGTGGACATATGACAATCATTCTTTGGTTCTGGAAAAGCTACGAATAGGGGTGCCATTGAAGGATATACAGTTGCACTATATGAATCTATGGGTTAGGGTTTACAATTTACCAACCGGTATGATGAAGGAGAAGGTCAGAATGGGGTTAGGGAACTATATTGGAGAGTTTTTGGAGTACGATGGAAATAACAATTCTAGCTTCTGGGGTGAGCATACGAGGTTGAAGGTTAGGTTTGATATCAAACAACCATTGAAGATAGGGAAAATGATAAAGACAAATGGGGGAGAATGGTGTGTGGTGAATTTCAAGTATGAGAAGTTAGGAACATTATGTTTTGTGTGTGGGGTGCTAGGACATAGCGAGAACAAGTGTGAGGTTAGGTTCTCTCAGCCAGATGTTACGATTCCAAAACGATGGTTAAATGCTATTAGAGCAGATCCTTGGAAGCTCGGGGGGAGAGCGTCATCACAGTGGTTGTGGGAAGATCGGGGGTCCTAAGGCTGATGTGTAGAAGGAATGAGGGAGGAGAGCCGAAACAGATGGACAGTCTGAGTCCAGTAGACAGCAGGCAACTCTGACTTCTGTGGAGAGGGTGAACACGTGTCAGGCACTGTTGGGTAAGCAGGCAGATTCTACGCTTGTGTTGGGAGGGGCCAACAATAGTGTGAAGGAGATAAGGCATACATATGCTCCTTTACTGACTTTTACTAAGGATATAAGGTCGGATACATCATGTTCAGCCATTTCCTCAACTATTGATAATCAAAACCAGGTGCACCGTACTAGTGAGAAGGAAAATAATGCAGACATGGAATATCAGTTTCAGAGAAAGCGTATGCGAGAGGACAAACAACTTGTCGAGGATTCCAAAAATCAGACAAACCAACATTTTTTATCGGCACGTCCTGGCAGCCAGGATTGCCGGGACCAATGATTATTTTGAGTTGGAACTGTCGGGGTTTAGGCAGCCCGAGCACAGTTCCAAATCTTCGAAACCTAGCCTGGGGACACAAATCAGACATTCTTTTCCTATCTAAAACGTTGTCTATTACACGAAGCATGGAAAATATTCGTGTCATGTTATGATATGATTCATGCCTTGCAGTTGATGTGGAAGGAAGGAGCGGTGGGTTGGCAGTGTTTTGGAAAGATGGTTCTAATTGTCGTGTGCTAAATTACTCTCGAAATTTCATTAATATGATTGTGGAGGATAGAGAAGCTGGTGATTGGAGATTAACTTGTTATTATGGCTTTCCTAAATGTGTTTGTCGTCGTGACGCTTGGGATTTACTTCGGGAGCTGCGGGATATGTCATCTCTTCCGTGGTGTATCATTGGAGACTTTAATGACTTGTTGTCTCAACAAGACAAAGCTGGTATTCATCCTCATCCTAATTGGTTGTGTATGGGTTTCCGTGAAGTAGTTGATGATTGTGCCTTATCCGATATTAAATTGCATGGTCACTCATTTACACGGATCAAAAGTCCGGGTACTGATCGAGTGTTGGAAGAAAGATTGGATATGGCTATGGGAAACTCTGAATGGCTGCAAGGTTTTCCAGAAGTCAAACTTACAAACTTGCTTACTTCTCACTCAGATCACACCCCAATACTGCTTGATATTATCCCTACTGTTCGTTCGAGGTATAATTATTCCTTTAAATTTGAAAATAGTTGGCTCCTAGAGGATGATATTGAGGAGGTGGTGATGGATAGTTGGGTTGGTACTATAGGGTTGGAGCTCGGTGATAGAGTTGTAAATTGTTCTACAAAGTGGCAAAGTTGGGGTAGGAGGAAGAGAGTTCGGTTCAAGGAAGAAATTAACCAATGTGTTCGTATTTTAGAGGATCTTTGTGCCCAGCCGAATGGTATGATGCGTACGCAATACATCGCTACCTGTGAGAAGCATGCTCGACTACTTGTACAGGAGGAGGCATTTTGGAAGCAAAGAGCAAAAATGCTCTGGTTGAAGGAAGGCGACATGAATACTAAGTTCTTTCATACATCAGCGGTTGCACGTGGCAAAGTGAAGAAGGTTAGTAAGCTCCGCACGGATGATGGGAGGACGGCTGCATTGCAAGAGGATATGTGTAACGTGGCACAAAGTTGTTTTGAGCAATTATTTTCTGCAAATGCGGGAGTCCATGAACTGCTGCTGGATTTGATGAGTCAGTGTATTTCGATGGATGACAAGCCCTTTTTCAGATGCAACCAGACAAGTCCCCAGGCCCAGATGGTTTTAACCCGACATTTTATCAAAGATTTTGGCATGTGTGTGGTGATGATATTTTTCAGGCTGTGGTTTCTTGGTTGGATCGCGGTTACTTTCCTACAAACCTTACAGAAACAAATATTTGTTTGATCCCGAAGTGAGAAAACCCGGATAATATGAAGGATCTTAGGCTTATATCTCTTTGTAATGTTTTGTATAAGATGGTGTCGAAGTTGCTCGCTAATCGAATGAAACGTTGTTTGGATAAATGTGTGTCAGAGGAGCAGTCAACATTTGTCGAGTGCCGCTCCATACTGGACAATGCGTTAATAGCTACCAAGATAATCCACTCAATGAAGAGGAAGACGAAAGGATGGCGGGGGGAATTGGCTCTCAAGATTGATAATATCAAAGCTTATGATAAAAGTGGATTGGGGTTTCTTCGTGGTGTGCTTATGCGAATGGGGTTTAGCGAGAAATGGATCCAGTGGATGATGATGTGTGTTAGTTCTGTTACTTATTCGGTGCTTATGAACTTTGACAGGGTGGGGCCTATTGTACCCGGTCGAGGGTTGCGCCAAGGTGACCCGTTATCTCCATATTTATTCATATTGGTGGTTGGGGGCCTCTCGACTCTAATACATAAGGCAGTTATTAGAGGTGATATTCATGGGGTACAAGTTTGTCGCGGTGCACCAGTGGTGTCCCATTTGTTGTTTGCAGACGATTGTTTCTTGTTTTGCAGGGCCAATGTAGTGGAAGCACAACGTTTACTCAATATTCTTCAAACTTATGAGGTAGCATCTGGATTATGGACAAGAAATTAACTTATCAAAGTCTGAGGTGTTCTTTAGTCGCAATATGAGTAGGGCGGCTCAGGAGGATTTGTCACGCATTATTGGTGTCCGACATGTGATGGGTACTAGAAAGTATTTGGGATTACCTTCGATGATTGGTAGAGATAAGAGGTCCGTTTTTTCTTTTATCAAGGATCGTATCTGGAAACGGATAAATGCATGGAGTGGACGAGCATTATCGAAGGCGGGTAAGGAGGTTATGATCAAATCTGTGTTACAATCTATTCCTTCATACATAATGAGTATTTATCTTCTGCCGAATTCAGTTATAGATGATATTGAGAAGATGATCGATGCATTTTTGTGGGGAGGAAGGAGTAATAATCAAGGGATTAAATGGATGGCATGGGAACGTGTGGCATGTCCCATAGAGTGTGGTGGAATGGGGTTTAGGAATTTCAAAGCTTTTAATATCGCTATGGTAGCTAAGCAAGGATGGAGTTTTCTATCTAAACCTGAATCTCTGGTTGCTAGAGTTTTTAAATCGAGGTATTTTCCCCATTCTTCATATTTGGGTGCTAAACTCGGTTATAACCCGAGCTTTGCTTGGCGGAGTATTTGGAATTCGCGTTAGATACTTTTACATGGATGTAGGTGGACAATAGGGAATGGGAAGCAGGTTAGTGTGATGAATGATCCATGGGTTCGAGGTGTTCAAGGTAGCTGGATTCAATCCCCACAAAGCCATGATGTTTATAGCTTGAGTGTGTCTGATTTGATAACTGACAAGGATCGAGTTTGGGATATTGATAAGATTGAATCTTTGTTTCCAGATGATATGGTGCAAGCTATTTTCGACACACCACGTTTTGTGGAAGTTCAGAATGATAGAATAGCGTGGATAATGGAACGTAACGGGAGGTATACCATTAAGAATGATAGAATCAACGTTGTGTATTCCATAACTTGTAAGATTAAACTCTTACCGCTGAGGTAGCACCTCTAATGTGACATTTTTTACTTTTTTTTTTTTAACTTGACACAAAAACCTTTTTTTTTTTTTGGGTACAAAACCAATTTTTTTTTCTGAAAATAAATAGTTAAACCATAATATAAAGACATTTCAAATAGTCTTAAAATACATGAGTTTGGGCTAACTTTTTCATTACCTATTTTACCCTTCATTTAAAATATTTCATTTACTATTTTATCCTTTAATAATATTACTTTAAATTTTAATTAAAAAATTAAATCCCATTAAAAATAGGATATATCCCACTACAATAGGAACATTATTATCAATATTACTTTAAATTTTGATTAGAATGTTTTTACTAAAATTATTTTGTTAAAAAAGGTGAATAGAAAGACAACACATATCAATAAACAAACTGCTAAGAAAAATTGAACATGTTTTAATGATTCATGTGAATGGGCAATTCGGTTAATTTTTTTTAACGGATTTTAATCTTGTTTCAGTGTAGAATTTGTAAATTCTAAGGTCCTTAAACACTTCAACCGCCTATTTTTGTTAATAAGGTTTAACATGGTTACTCGTATGCTATAATTGTCAATTTTCTAAATTGAATATTCATCCCATAGTTTTATATAAAAAAATTATACTTAAATTTAAAAAGTTATATATTTTGTGTTACTTTTTTATGAGATTTTGTTAAAAAAAATGAATAGAAAGAAAGTACATAAAAGATTCGGTTAATGATTCTTTTTACCATGTTTTCCATTATACCATCTAACGTACCCTTTCCATTTATTTCATTTTTCCTCCCAAAGTGATTTCATGAATTTTATGGTTTTTGATATTTACTTAATTTATGTGATTTCTTTATCGTGTATTTTTTTACCGATTAGAAGCAACACATGCGTGTCTCCACATATTAAAATTAAGCAAACGTTCAAAATAAATAAAATTCTCAAATTACAACAACAATATAAACTAACAATGTTATTAATCTCAAAGACAATCTTAGTTGAAAAGATAATATTCTTCTAAAAGACAACTCGGAAAAAACATAAACCGAAATCTCTTTATGAAAGCAACATAAATCAAACCAACAATGGAAAGTACTTAAAAAGAAAATTTCCTTCATTTTATTAACCCAAAATTAATCAGTCGTTTAAGAAATCCACCACTTCCCGATCAACCACGTCCTTTTGGTCTGTATTAGCTCCCAAATTTGACACAATATCTTTTTCCTCCATATCATCTGACTCCTCTTCAAACTGCAGCCTAGAAATAGATATTTATATCTTTAACAAACTTTTCTTTTTGTCACAACCGGATAAAAAATCAAAATACATGTATCATATTACCTCAACCTTCTCCTCTTTTGTGGCAAACATGGTGTATTTATTTTTGGAGAACTATCCGACACATTACATACATTGTCAATATTATCATCTTTCTCAACCTAAAATTTGGAAAATCATATAACAAGACTTTACCCCTAACTTTTTTTTTTGAAGAAGATAAAATGAGATATATTACTAAAAGCCTGAAGATTTCAGCACAAGGAGTGCCGAAAACCCAGCTGAAAGAGTATCAAATACAATACAACAGTAAAAACGGGGAACAAAAACAGGAAAACTAAAAAAGAGAGCTACCCTGTTACAAAATAATTCCCAAACAAGGTAAAGGGTTTAACCACCAAGAATGGTAGGAGAAAACAAAACTAGGACGATTTGCTTTCAGCCACCAGTAAGATTGAAGCTTAACTTTATCTAGCAATTGTGTAATTGAAGCTTCTGTTTAGTGAAAAACACGAGCATTCCTTTCAAGCCAAATCACCCACACACAAGATAACCATATAAGCTGAAAAGCGGAGCAATTGTTGTTGGAAAAGCCTCCTAAGGTGCCATATTGATATAGATGGTCTGGCACATGTTCAGGAAACACTATGTGAGTTTAAGTATGTACACTTAAACTAAGTTTACATGACCTACTTTAACTAAGTTTACATGACTTATTTAAATTGAGTTTAAGTATGTACACTTACACTTAAACTGAGTTTAAGTATGTACATTTAAACTCAATTTACATGAACTACTTAAACTGATTTTAAGATTAAATTAAATTATATTTAAGGGTAATTTTATCATTTTAAGATGTAACCAGGAATACATGGGGTGTAATTAGAAAAATTCGATAAAAAAAGTCATCCATAAATTATAGGATATTTTTGTTTTAAAACATCAGTTAATGAGAATATTAAAATGTGTGGTCAATGATTTGTTTAAAGTTATACCATTTAATTTTAAATTGATATTTGAGCAGTAAAATGAATCATTAACTAGATCAGTTTATAATTATAGTTATAAAGTATTTTATCGTTTTATATTATTATTAACATTGATGTTGAAGGTTTATTCGCAGATTCAATTATTTGTGTTTTAGCGAATTTGTATTGTACTATTGTACTCTCTTGATTTAAATGAATAAATATTGTTTATTTTTAGTCAAATAAAAAACTAGATCCTTTTTTCCACTAAAAGAAATAGATCTATTTTTGTCAAAAAAGTCATTATGTTGGTCTTCTTTGGTTTTATTTTTGAGAGATATTAGTCATCTTTAAGTGTTTTTCCTTTCTTTTCTTTTCTGAATGGGTTAGTCATCTTGAGTTGATAGGTATAAAGTAGAACAAGAAAATTCTATTATATTTTACACATATATAAAATTATATACAGGATGGGAAAATCTCAGGTTAAGTAAGATTAACGAAAGTTTAATTTACTTATTTAAAAATAGTATTCTTCATTAAACAAAAAAAAAGTATTCTTCGCTAAACAAATCGCACTTGTGGCTGACCTCATATTGCTTTGGAATCCCAGTTATTCATATGATTGACATTGGACTATTTGGACTCGAAACAGTCGATGTTGTTTGTTGCCTCGCTGCATGAACTATGTTGTGTTGAAGGTTGGTTCACACACTAGATAGTTGAACTTTGTTTAATTAGGATCAATCATTAAAGGTATCATATGTGTGGCTTAAAATGTTTGTAATACCCGTTTGGGTTATCCTGCACATTTTTGTGTTTTTACTAGGTTCGATCTATGTCCCCCAAATTATTTTTTTCTGTATTTTTTTTCTTTTTTTAATAATATATATGAGCACTAAATACAAGATTAGAGTATCGTTGAGGAAACACATATTCTCTTTTTTGATGTATTTATGCTTTGGCCTTATATAAAAAAAAACTAAACAAATCGTACATTATTGATGTTTGCCTTCAAAAAAATTACATATGCATGATCTTTTGTTTTTTACAAAATATATATGCATTATTTATTTTTTACCGTCAATATATATGATACATTATCGTTGAGTTTAATATTAATATTGTTTCATTACTTAATTGTTGGGTTTTTTCTAATAAGAAACTACGAAATTAGGTTAACAACTGGACCGCAAGAACAACCGCGCTGTCCTTCTCCACACCCCCTTTGGTTGATGTAGCGGTGGCTGTGAGGGGTGCAATGGTGGCGCTAGCCACCCGCACCACCTCCCAACCAGAACTCCCAGTGGTTCTTGCGACGGTTGGTCGGTTTGTTCGATACCGGATGTGATGGTGGTTTCCGTCTTCTCTTTGGTGGCTGTGGTTTAAACCGTTTTTCCTCTTCGCCGTTTCTGTTTTGTTCGCACAAACACGACGACGACCTGTGGTGGCCAGTTTGTTTCAGATCTTCGCGGTGGTCGCCTCCCTTGCGTCGCCAGAGTTTTCATGCGGTGGATTTGTGTTGATAGAAGGGTGAATCTGGATTTGCTCTTTGATGTTCTGGATTGTTGATGTTTTTTTTAAATGATTTGTTGCAGCTACTATTGTTTCCCTATCGTACTGTCGTGGTTCATATTTGCTGATATTGCTACAGGTTGGTGTGTTTTGCAATAGTGTTATGTGGCTAGAATTGGCCTTGACCCCTCAATTTTGTATTGCTATCTTGATGTGCTTCGTAACAGGTCTTCTAGGCTAGAAATGGTCATGTACCTGTTGTTTGTTGTTGTTGCGAATGGTGGGTGCGAGTGTTACCGTGTTGGCGGTGCTTGTGGTGCTCAGACTCGTTGATTGACCATCCCTCGATCTGGCCTTCAATTAAATTTGAGTTTCTTTTTATTGGATTT
>Ga0315913_1010469_pt1 | contig 10660 bp, 4 predicted proteins | sample MpolsnodulesMG_FD_207736 | JGI IMG/M metagenome (GOLD analysis project Ga0315913, IMG submission 207736) | Medicago polymorpha root nodule microbial communities from Los Angeles, California, United States - small nodules | ecosystem: Host-associated > Plants > Roots > Nodule | place: USA... | reverse complement strand
ACAAATATTAATATACATGTTACATTTTAGTTTTTAAGTGGTCGAGTCATTAGTTCAAACAAAATTAATTTGGTTAAATATCAATAGAAATTTAATCTTAAGACCGGGTCATCTGACCGAGTTATTCGATTTGATCCGGTTTAGTTATGCGGTTCAACCAGTGACTCAATGGTTCGACCATTAACCCAGTGACCCAGTACCCTTACCGAGTCGATGGCCAAGCCGAATTTTAAAACTATGATCTTAGGCTTGGCAATTTCGTTTGTTTTTCACGCGATGTTCTTTGCTCCTCTCTTATTTAGAAAAGTTCTGAAGTGTACATAGAGGTACTTTTGTGTATTCCCTTTTAAATTAAAAAAAATGAAATTATTTTAAAAAAATAGAAATATGAGAATAATTGTGGTACATGATTCGTGTGAAATATTTTAAACTTTTAATCAGTTAAGGTCCTTAGATAGCAGATAAATATAATTAAAGCCAAAAATTCGTAGTAATCCAACAGCTGATATTGGGCATCATCAACACTATGTATAGCAAATTTTTGGATATAAAAAATAAAACGTATAGCAAATTAAACTTTATGTTACAGAAAATATATTATAAATTTAAAATTTACGTGGAAATTAACTTTATGATGCATGATTGCTTATCGTATATTTGAAGTTTACTAAATGAAAAACGAAAAGGTATTGTGTGAGTAAATACAAAGTTAAGAATAATATTATACCATAGAGGTGTATTGTAAACCTCTTTTAATTTAGAGATCGAACTTAGATCTTGAGAAGATGACACTCTTACAAATCAATTCATAGGGGTTTGGTTTAGCATGTGTTTCATAGCTCGAATCAACCACATCAAGCTTGCCATCAACTAGGATGTGCAAGTCAGATGATTATGGCCCCCTTCCAAGTGCTTCATTTTTTGCTTGCGGTGCAGTTTTGTAAGTATGTGTTTTTTGAATCCATATGCCTTGTACAAACAACCAGCGTCTCGGCTTCATGTGCCCAGTACACACGAGTTGCATCCAGGTCCACGCGCGACCGTTCTTGTACCAAATAATCAAAGAAATACTTCGGATTATGGCTTAATGGGTTTGGGTGACCAAAGAGAGACCCATCAGATCACAACTTAGGACTATAAAATGAGGTGGAATTTAGCATGGGAAAGTTCAACCACATAGATTTAATAGTTTTTTATGTGGATGGCTATGATAAGTTACCTGCTAATGGCTATTACTTTTTGTTGAGTATTGTGCATCAAAAACGTGGACCCCATGAGACTGATTTAATAACATTTTTTATTTGTTTGATTTATTGGTTTTTTTAATTAAATCATGGGCATTTGCAATTTGTTTTGGGCTTGTTGTTTGTAACCCAATTTTTTCGGACTAGATTGACCCTATGTATCTATTTATTACTCCATAATGTTGCTGCATTAAATTGAATTAGAGAAGGAATTAATCAATTAAAAATTTGATTAAAAACATTATTAGGTTAAAATAAATTGACAAAATTATCAGGTTAAATTTTAATAGTTCGGTAATAGGCTCGAGGAGTATTGTTAGCAATATACCTTATTTTTGTTCTAAGGAACACACTATATAAATATTTTTTTGTCTCACTAATGAGTGTCTTCTTATCTCTCTTTAAATATTTTTGTTTCTATTTAACTATCATTTTCAAAGTTCAATATAATATTAAATGTTGTTTTACTAATATTATCCTTAGTTATTTAATACAGAGAAAGAAATATATGAAACAGATAGGATATATTAAATGAACGAAATTATTATTGTATCAAAAGTAGTCATATTTATTGATTTTCTTAATTTATGTAAAATGTCAAAAACTGACAATTAAAAAAACGGAGGTAATATTCATTAAAAAAGTCAAATGTTTAAATTTCTAAAACATTTAATACACAATATTTCATAAATACATATACTTATCGTTCTTAAAATATGTAGTAGACACTTATTAGCATTTATATTTTTTTAATGCTATTATGGTGGGTGATATTTATACATGACCTTTTAGTTACAGATTAGACATTGTGTGTCACAAAATTTCACAGCATTTAACGACGATAAACAATTTTCAATTTTTTTCACATTAATATCAATCAAAATATAAGATTTTTTTTTTATGTAATCCAAAAAAATATATATATATGATTTTTTTTTGGAAGTTGTTGAACCAAATTTTAAAAGAAAGACATCAGTTTTGTTACAACAAAAATTGTGTAGTCTGTTTTTAGCCGTACTTAATTACTATCAGGGTAGTTTTTTTCAAGTTATATTTGTTGATTTCTGAGGATAAAATGATATAAATATATATATGTCTATGTTTGTTACAAGTTTAATAAATTTTATTCTCGGATATAAAATGTTCCTGGGAATAGAAATTTTTTTCCAAATAAAATGGTGGGAATAAAGTTTCCATAGAGATGAGAATAAATTTATATGTAGTTACCTATTATAATCCCTATTTTTATGGTTCCACAGAATATTATAAAGTTAACCAAACATATTTTTTCTAAATACCTTGGAATAACATTCTCATCTTTATATTACAAAGAATGTTATTTCTAGGAATAAATTTGGTAAACTTGAAACAAACACACCATTAGAATTATTATGACTTTAAGAATAATAGAGAAATACTTAGTTAGACACAACACTAAATATTACTTGTTAGGCACACACATGAAATTCAAAAAGTTAAAAAGAAAATGATTAAAGTGATATTGATTGATGTGATTATTTTATTTATCTTTTAATTTTTTGATGTATGTGTGTGCGCCTAAATTTTGTGTCTAAATGCTTATGTCCATGTAAGACTATCTCAGAATAATAAAGGGGTAAGTGATTAATTTTGAATTGACTATATTTTATCTTTCTCTTTCTTACAAAAAAACCGACTAATCCATTCGTTCCAAAATATAAGCAAATTTGACTTTTTAGATTTATTCAATTAATGATGTATGTGGTCCATAATATAAACCACATACATCATTAATTGAATGAACCAAAAAAATAAAATTTGTTTATATTTAGAAACGGATAGAGTATATTTTGTTAACGAGCAGTGCTATATATAGCGACTACTATTATCACGAAAATATCACGAAGTGTGCTAGCATTTGATTTCTACAAGCTTTTTAATTTTTATTTTTATATTTTCTTAACAAAGAAAGGTGTTAGGTAGCTAACCGTTCGCCTATTAAACTTAAACTCACCATCTCAATATCAAAAATATGTCTTTATATACTTCATGACAAAAATGGTGTTAGGTAGCTAACCGTTTATCTAATATTTGAAATAAATACTGCCCACTAATATATCTTTATATACTTCATAACAAAAATGAGAGAGTCGTCTTTGCTAAAACACAAAAAATTCATCTAAAACAAAATATGTCGTGAATTGTCGTGAAATGTTTTATTGCGAGATTAATCATTTCCCTTTGTTAACTTATCGCCACCAAAAAGCTAAACACTCCTTATTTTTGAAATTATCTTGATTTAAAGAGTAATAATGGGAGTACGTAATTGAACTTGGATTTTCTATTTATTTTATTTTTGTTAACAAACAATTATTGGAATTATTTGGAATTAAAGAGTAATAATGAGCGGGCATAGTACCTACCATATTCTGGCGTGTAGCTATTGTTTGCATGTTCAGAAAATTGGTCAGAACTTGCACTATTATCTGAAGGTATGTATAGAAGTAAAGCCAGGAAAAACTATTAAAAAAATGATAGGTAGGTTTTCTTTTTTGTTTGGCTCAACCGGTGGCAACTGCCACGTGTCCTTCAAAATGAAATTTTCCCATAAAATGATACATTTATGAGCCATTATTTACGTTCTGATTCTAGCTTAAATAATGTATTTCCACCTTAGTTATCTCCGAGTATTAAGACTCAAGGCCGATCTATAATAAATCATAGTCTCAAGCTGTTTTATCTTTTTCTTTTTTTGAAAGACACATGTTTTACCTTTTTGAAAGTCTTATTTAACATATTAATATTTATTGATTTAAAAGTTTGTCATTTGAGTTCGACATAACTTTAAATCAATGATAAAAAAGAGTGCATTTTGCGTAACTATCCATAAAGCAAAATTCATTATTGTTAGCATAAGAAATCAATTTTTATTCTTTTTAACTCCACGACATGTTGGCTTCTATCCATAAAGAAAACGGATAGTAAAACAATTTCATATTTTCTAACATTATTAAGATTTCAGCTTGTCTTCATAAAAAAGAAAGCGATGATTAAGCATTTTTTATCAACTAGACTTTTGACCCGTTCGACGCACGGGTCTTATGGACCATAATAGACACCAAAGTTAAATTATTTATTTCCTCTTATGTTAAATAAGTCATAGAAAAATTTATATTAATATTAGTAAGTCACAACAAACCAAAATAAACTAATGTTAATAAAAATAAATAAATTAGCAAGTCAATCTAATCAATTAACCCAAAAGCAACAGAATGAAACTAAATGAAATTTAAATGCCACAAATAAGAGAGCCTGCAACTTGTAAAAAGATGTAGAAAAATGTAACAATACATTCTAGATTGCTCGACAAAATAACCTCTGCAATAAAAAACAGAAACAAAATCTCAGTACCCTCAATTACTGTCGGGAAACAAAAATTGAGATCGATACAAAACAGGGGAAGACATCTGCATATGAGAAGGAGAAAGACATGAAGTATACCAAGAAGTTAATTGAGTTCTTCTTATGGCCAGAAACTAAATCATGGTTGGCATGCATCTTCTTTGCATTGCTACATTGGTAAGAAATCACTTAATACCCACCACTCTGTCAATTGCATTCAGATTGTAAGGAGTAAAAACATAGAAACATATCAAATCCTCATAAACATACTTCCAATCTAAATGAACAATGAATTACATTTGCATATGAATCTAAAACTATACATTTGTAGTTTCATAAATAAATCTCAAGCGATCCAACACTACCACAGTTGAGGAAATGAAGAACTAACATTTACATAGCAACTCTCTTTCTTTAAAAAAAACAAAGAAATGTGAGGAATATTCAGGAAGTTGAAAGGGACGGCAACTTACATTAATATGGTATGAACATGAGAGGATGCTTTCGTTTTAGCTGTCGTTGCTAACCTACTGCACCATACATAAATATATGAAAAGAAACAAAAAGGACACCAACATGAGCATAACAAATAACAAATATATATAAACAAAGTCTTGTAAATCAACTATTTTAAAGTCAGGTTTGAAAAATATCTCACACTTATAATTATAAATAGAATGGTAAAAGGACTACCATCATTCTCTAGTATAAGTGGAAATAAAAAAACACATTGCCCAGATTTAAGTGTCAAATCTAAGTAATAAAATCAAGACAGCAACAAAACATTCAATTGGAGAAATAATCAAACAATAATACCAACAAAAATATTGGCTTTAAGTAGATAACAACTTAAAAAGGTTGTCTTCATTCTCCATGATGAATGAAAAAGTAGCATCTTCAATGCTTCTGCAAATACATGTAAATATTTTCTCACCAGAATATCAGAAAAGTGAAGTACACTCTGAAGCATTAAAAGGAACACAAAAAATATCTGGATAAGGCTTGCAAGGATCAAAATCAAAGTAAAAAATAAAAAATAACCAGTGCATATTATTCACTAAAAAACTTGGAATTTGATTAAAAAACAAAATCAAATAATTACAATTTAGAAGCTTACACATTCTGATAAAAAATAATTTCGTGGTTAGATGCAAACATGCAGTCCATATTCATATAGTCAATGAGAAGCCCTCCTTTCAATGAACATAGTCCTTTTTAAGTTGTTATCTACTAAAGCACAAATCATCCAAATAAAGATAGCAAGATGTAGAAAATTACATAAAAAAAACATAGCAAATTAAACACTTGCATCTAACCATATGTTTAACTACATGAACCTCCAATACGACAAGAGATTAATGCAGAAGACATGAATTCAAAAACTATATAAGGCAGGTGAATGGCAAAAATACATAAAAAAGCTATAACCAAAAAAGTCATGTATATAAAATGTCAATCAACCATGTTTAAATTTATATCACCAATTACTTCAATCTCTCTCTGCGGAAACTCTACCACTTCATTAACTACATCATAGAGGCCACGAGACCTCACATTGTTGACATCATCCAAGATCAGGATGTTATTTGCATCGTCTCCAGCAACACACCACCCTCGCTGCTGCTAGCCCAAGGAAAGCGACATCGAATTCAATCTATTTCATCCTTAACATAATCAACCAATCCAACCGATATAAACTGGACATCCTCGTACATCATCTGATTAATCAACCATATAGTATAAGTTAAAAAAAAAATGCAATAGGGGCAGGGAATCAAAAGGAGCATAAAGGAATTATAGGGCTGACTGAAGAAAGTTATCATTGATTCATTGTAAAAATCCCGGCTAATAAAGGAATCAAACTCTTCAAAAATTCACAAATAAAATTAAAATAGTATCACTAAAATTGAAATACTGATACTGAATTTTGATTTAATTTTACCTTGAGTTGGAATCCATGACTGATTCAGTTGTGGTGCCAGAGAGATGGAAATATACTCCGTGAAGCTGTTTGCGTTGAAGCAGTTGCAACGGTTATGACCGAATATTAGAGGTGGTGGTGGTAGTTGCAGATGTGGTTGTGGTTGATATCAGTAGATGATGCTTATTCTGACGCCATGATTCTCAATCTCGATCTAACCCTTGCTGTTCTGATTTCTATTGTAAACCATTTTTGTTTATTTTACGGTGCTTGCCCACTTTTGCCTATTTTATAGTTTCTTCTGGTGAGCTGAACCTTTCACGAAATAAATCCAAAATCTTTCACAACTCAAATTCAAACTAAAAAGGCTGAATCAGAATACACATCACATCACCTTGGGGTCTGAAACCAAACCATCATCTTCAAATGAAAACCTTAAACATTCATAACCCAAAAGAAAAAATCAGATGGAAAGCAACAATACATGAAGAAGAAAAAAACAATTAAAATTGCAAAAACAAAAATAAAAGATGGTGAATGGGAGCAAAAATCAAACCTGTCACAATTAGGGTTGAGGGTTCCTATGAAAATCAAATAGGGAAAGTGAAAATGGATTCTTTCTATTTGTCTGGTGAGTGGGTCGAGATTATAAAGAAGGGCGTGGTTGATTTGAGGAGTGAAAGAGAAAAAGAAGTGATTCAGGAAGAGAGAAATAGAGATCGTGGAAGAAGAGAGAGCAAGGAGAAAACGGTTTTGAGAGATGAGGAGAGGAGAGAGAAATTGGGCATTAATTTCACAAGCTAATGATGCAAATTTAGCGCAAAATTTTTTAGGATTGAGTTGTTCAAACTTGAGGGTCCATTTGGTTGGATAGTTTTGGAGGGGAGGAGGGATTTTTAATTTAGAGTGTTCGGTGGAGAGTAGTAAATTTTATTGCACTGTCAAACTTATCCTTATATTAATTTAAAATTTCAATATTATCCTTCTAACAACTTTTATTATTATTAGATTATAAGTTATATTATCTTGTAACAACTTTTATTCCATATTATTAACAATTTTTTCTTGTAACAACTTTTATTGTATATTATTGAGAATTTTTCCTTGCAACAACTTTTATTACTCATTGTAAAACCCTATTACTAATTCATTATTCCATCGTCTACATCGTGTTGTTATAGATTACATCGTTATTGTTTCGTTACTTTATTATCCCTATTTAATTAAGTTTAAGGGTAAAACAGTAAAATAATTTTAAAATCTCTCTCCTCCCCTTGTGAACCAAACACACTTTTAATTAAAATATCTCCCCTCCCCTCCTAATTCTTGAACCAAACGGACCCTAATAAGGGATTAATGGAGGAGAAAAATTAGATTAAGTTGCTGCAGAGTTAAAAAAATTAATAAATAAAGATACATTAAGATTTTTAATATTCTTTATAGATTACTAATGAAAAATTGATGTCCACTCTTTTTATTACGTTAATAAAAACTAGCAACATGTTAATAACTAAACTATAAGCATTGTGAGTAATGCAGATTTTTCTCATTTTTTTTTTACAAATTTTTGCGGCAATCTCTCAAATACTCCCTTGCAAAAAGTAAAAAGTTTCATGCACTTCAATTGGTTGGAAAATTTCTTTTGACCAACCAATTGAAAGGAGTTAGAAAGTCTCAAAGCCTATGAAGCAAATTCTACAAAAGGTGTGGAAGGTTACTTATGTTAGCCCCTGATAGGACCAATCTATCTATACCATTTAAATACCATAATCTCCTTTTTCTATATTATTATAAACTTTTCCACCCGTTTATTTTCAAGTGTCTAGTTTCACTTGACCATATAATCAATCAAGATAATTCATACCCTCATATGAGAAGTTTCTTGCATTGCCAATTTCTAAGATGTTGAGCTATTGTAGTCAACTGATAATTGCACCATGGTTCTCGAAATGGCAGGTTAAGCAAGCTAGGCTGGAGAGCTCGAACTGTTTTGCCACCCCTATCATAACCGATGTGTGACAATAAATTTGAGGTCCTATTTTTTAACAATTCAATGTATAGCACGTAAATTCCAGCATACACACTTCATTTGGCTGACAAGGAGCATCTAATATTAATCAAACCACAATATGAACACACTCAAAAAAGAAATACAAAATCTAGAAGAGAAATCTATCTTGCTGTAGGCTGTGCAATGGATTCATCAATTGAAAGGAAACTCTCAGCTCTACCAAGATCCATTGAACCTATGTTCATGGAAGACTGAAAGGAATTTCTTGACATCTCATCTGAATTACCTTCTCTTAATGTTTCAGCCTCTCTCTCAATAGATATTGCATCTTGGATCTCTTTTAAAACTTCCGAAATCGATGGCCGCATATCTCCGTGAGGTTGAACGCACATCAAAGCTTTCTCTGCTATTTTCCACATTGATTGTAGGTCGTAGTTATTACCTAGCAAGGGATCAATAATTCCTTGTATATCTCCACTCTCAATGTGTAGCTTTGCCTGTGAAACAATTGATACAGAAAAACACCCTTTCAGTACTCCAAATTGAAAACTTATAAGCTTGCAGAAAAATTAAAACTCACCCACTGGACTATGTTTCGGCAATGAAGACCGAAACTTTCATTCGATATTGCTTCTTGACCAGATATGAGTTCAAGAAGAATTACGCCGAAGCTATAAACATCACTCTTGTCAGTTAACTGTTGGGAAATATAGTACCTATATCAAGAAATAAAAAAATTAAGACAAGCTTTGAGGTTACTTGGACCATAAATCATTCAAAAATGAGCAAGAAATAATGAACTGTTTGCTAAAACACAGATGTTCATGAAAAATAGACAAATGCCTTACTCAGGATCAAGGTATCCTACTGTCCCACGAACTATGCTTGAAACATGGGAGACTCCATCAACAGCAAGTTTGGAAAGACCGAAATCTGAAACCTTGGCTCTCATCTGCCTGTCAAGAAGAATATTGCTGCTTTTCAAATCTCTATGGATAACTACAGGAACACAACCTGTATGAAGGTATTCAATTCCTGGACAAGCACGGGAATAATATAGTTAATAACATGTAATTTAATCATACGGGAAAGGGCTATTTGATTCTATTATCTTAAATAACAAATTATTAGCATTAAATTCCGTAAAATGTATAAACCTTTGGCAGCATCTTCTGCAATCTCAAGACGTTTAATCCAATTGATACTCCGCCCATGCTCTAAAGAGCCTGCAAGAAATTCGACAAATTTCAGACACTGACTTATGTTCTTAGATTTAAATCATGCAGGCTTACCATAAAGATGTTCCTTGAGAGTGCCATTATGCATGAACTCATACACAAGAATACTATTCTCTTCTTCTCGGCAATACCCAAGAAGTTGTACCAAGTTTCTGTGATGTATTCTTGATAGAAGAGTCACCTGAATAAAAGAAAGATATAATGTAACTATCATATCAATTCATTGAAGCAAAATAATAAGGATAGCACAATGATGAAATACTTAAAATGGTTTATTTAATGCAAGTTACCTCATTGGAGAACTCGCGTTTGCCTTGATAGGAATTATTTCTTAGAACTTTAACTGCTATCTCTTTTCCTTCTTTCAGTTTCCCGTAGTATACAATTCCAAAACCACCAGAACCGATTCTTTTCTCAAAGTTGTTTGTAGCACTTTCAATTTCAGATAAACTGAAGCAGTGAGCAGCTTCTGCAGGATCATCACTCTTCCAAGAAGCCGGCCTTTGAGTAGGGACAGCAGAAACTATGTGATCTATAAAGAGTGTAAACAAGTAAATCATTTTTTATCATCTCAAATATCTGACAATAACGGAATAGATAATCGTGCTTAGAATCCTACCTTTCTCATAATATCTTCTCTTGCCTTTATGTATAACCAAACAAGATATAACAGTAGCCAAAAGTAGAACAGAAGCACCAACTGCTGAACCAATAATAATATACATGTGGCTCTTTATTCTGCTTTGTCTGTGAAGGTTAGTGTTTCCTGAGTAGCTGATGATGAAAAAAAATGCAGTTGTTTTAGAGGAGAATTAGAAAATTTGGAAAATGCTCTAAAAAAACATAATTAATTTGAACTGCTTTC
>Ga0315913_1010464_pt1 | contig 10666 bp, 7 predicted proteins | sample MpolsnodulesMG_FD_207736 | JGI IMG/M metagenome (GOLD analysis project Ga0315913, IMG submission 207736) | Medicago polymorpha root nodule microbial communities from Los Angeles, California, United States - small nodules | ecosystem: Host-associated > Plants > Roots > Nodule | place: USA... | reverse complement strand
TTTTCCTTTAAGTTATTTATGTTGAGGCCGTAGTGCCAAAGATTGTTGAACAAAGTTGTTGATTTTGAAATAATTTTCCGCTGCGATATAAATGAATTTTTGACAGGGTTGTTTTGATAAATAGTAATTTTACTCAATTTATGTTTTAAATGAAGTGTGACATTCCATTTTACGTTAAATACTCTGATTATTTGTATTATTTACACTGTTGGGAAAACGAGGTGTTTAATGGGGAGTTATTAATTCATTACCTTTTTGCTTTTAAAAAAAATAAATAAAAAATGTATGCATTTATCCCAAAGCACCATTGTAGTATAATTAATTATATATCTATGTTGGTTTCTGAAGAAACATTAGACGATATTCACTACAAAAAATAAAAATAAAAATAAAAATAAAAGCATTGTGGAATTGAATAACCTGTAGCTGACGGTGCCTGCAGGTTAATTTTTTTTTAATTTGCTACTAGCTTTCTCACACCTGTTTTTTTGATAAAATGGGTGTTATATGTTTGTTATCACACCTGATTTTGTATTCAAACAGGTGTTATATGTGCGGTTTTCCACCTATTTTAGTGTAAAAGTGGGGTTACAAATACATATATCACACCAGTTTATTAGAAAAAAACAGGTACAATATGTTGTTTTTATACCCAATAAAAAACAGGTGTCGTATCTCAAACTTACAACATCCGATGATATAACCCCGACAAAAAACAGGTCTTAAATCTCATAAAAACAGGTTTTGTATCCCTGATTTGCACTAGTGGAATATAGGCGATTCGAAGAATCCTAACCGCCACTAACATTCTACAATCAAAGCAGGTTACTTTTAAACTCTCCCTTTGAAAAAACAGACCAAATTGCACAAACTCCCCCTTTATCTTTTATTTATTTGTTTTTTTTTCTTAAATAAGTAACGCGAATTGCCTAGTTGAAACATCAACCCATGTGGATACGATACTCTACTTACACTTTATTATTTTGTAAACAATTTGGTACATTTGCCTAAATCCGACCATCAAACTTTTAGCACCGCTATCGAGGATTGTTGATATTTTCGACAGGGCAATTTAAATTACTTATTCCTATATGTTTTTTCTTTCTTTCTATTTTTTGTTTTTTTATTTTATTTTCGTTTTTAAATATTCCTAAAACACAAAAAATAAGATTCTTTTCTTTTTAATTATTATTTAGAATCTAGTTTGGTTATTATTAGGTAGTTTATAATTTTCGCTAGTTAGTAACCATATCATTTTTCTTTTTAGAGTAGTTTAATTTTCTTTTGTTTTTATTTTTCTTTTTTCGTTTTTATTTTCTTTTTAGTACTAATATTTTTATTTTCTTTTCTTTTTAGGAACTAACACCTTTATTTTCCTTTTATTTCTAGTTTTTAGGAGCAGATTTTTTTTTTGTGGTAATAATTAATAGTAGTAATTTTTAGGGGTCGTAGTAATAATAACAATCGTTATAATAACTACAGTCATTAGATCAAATCTAAGTTTAGAGAGAATTCTTAGACTTTATCTTGGCAAGATCTTTAGAGTTGCGAGAAACATCATTGGATTCACCGTGCAACTAGAAACATCGAGTCTTTTGGTCCCAGGTAGCTACAAACTCGAGAAAATGGTAAAAATAGGTTTGAAGACTAATTCTTGTAATTCCTTTAGAATCATTGTGTAAAGTTTCTTTTCTACTTCTTCTTCCTTCATATTGCTATTTAATTTTTGTTGGTTATTATTATTGTGTTCTTTTAGTTTTGGACAATAAGCGATGTTCATTAATGCAACAATCAAAATTATCAATACATTATTATAATTTCTCATAGCATGAAAAATGATTTGCTCCACACATCAAGTTTTGGTGTGACTCTATAGAAGAATTCACAACAAGTCATGTTCATTAATGCAACAATCAAAATCATTAATACTTTACTATAAAAATAAAAATAAAATTAAAATTAAAAATTGTATGCAAGTTTACTGATTTTACTATATACAGGTCCAACCGAGTAAACTCGATTTTATTTGAGGATATAGCTAAGTCAACTTGAAATTGATAACTATCTTCGTGGAATTGCATGATTCCATAATTTAACTTGCGGTTTTGACAACCTTAAATGTTATCAAAATCAGATAATTTAAGGTCATCAAAGCCACAAAAATCATACAAACCTTTCAAGTCGACCATGCAAGAACTCACAATGACATCTAGCGGTTGTTGCACCACAAACACCAAGTCTAAAGGATCTAAATGTAGCACCACGAACTCTTCCTCCAAAGCATTAATCTCAGGATTGTCAAGAAATTTGGAAACAAAATTACCCCATTTCGGCAGAGTTTCAAAATCAAGCTTTCTAGTTCCACAAGCTTTTGAATCTTGTTTTCCTATGTTTAGAGTTCTCAACTGTTCCTGCGTAGCTTCTATCAAATTTTGAAATTCCACAGCTCGTCTTTTCAATTGCCTCATTAAGACACGAGATGATTTTGCAAAACTCGTATTCTTATTCAACCTATAGACAACTTTCAACGTTGTGCTTTTAAAGGTATGAGAAGGTTTTTGTACACAACTAGGAGGAGGAACCATGATGAATTCTTATTTTATTCTAGACGCACAATTGCAAAGACTAATATCTTGAATTGGACTGCAATGGAAAAAAACCCTAAGAGATTATAATTATAATATTAAACTTCCCAAAATTCTTTAAAATACTAAAAATTATTTTAAAAAAAATTAAAAAAAGGAAAATTTAAATAAATAATTTTTTACAAGAATCAAGTGATATCGCTTTAAAAAAGACATGATAAAAAAGATTACAAGTTTTATATGAAAATCTCCCTAGCAAACGAAAATTCCGGACATTCTTTTAGTGAAGAGAGTATCATATATACAGTAGCAAGCAGGAGAATGGTTTTAATAATAATAATAATAGTAGAAAAAAGAGAAATGATATAGTAATGATATTAACAACTAAACTTAACAACTATTGGAACATCTTATAGATATACATATTGTTTTTAGCCTGAAAGGTGGAGCAAGGTGCTGCTACCTCAAAATATATTCATGCATGATACTAGAGAAACATAAAGAAAAACAAGGAGGGAACATAAAAACCTCTTTAAAGTTGATAAACCTAAAATTAGACATACTAAGTCTATTTTTTTACATAGTGGTCATTAATGGACATAGAAGTATAAAAATACATCTAAACCAAGCTAGTTTGATGAAGGAGAGAAAAAATTATTATTAAAATGACAACCTTATAAAAATACCACTACTAGAAAAAGCAAAATTAGCGAGGGAAATTAGTGACGAAAAAAATAAAATTTCTCACAAATTCCTTGGTCGCAAAATTTAGTGACGGAATTAGAGAGGGATTTCACGTTTTCCCTCACTAAATATCCCTCACTAATTTTTGTTTTTTTAGTAGTGTACGGTGTGCAACAATTTATAAATTGTCAAAATAACTTTTATCATAACAAGAAAGCACTTCTTTTACCTTCTAATTGGTTTAGAAAGTCTTCTTGTGTTGTCTTGTTTTTCATATTGAACAAGTTATGATTAATAATATGTCACTGGTTTTCTTCACTATTTAAATAATATTAAAATAATTATCAATTGTTTTTAAAAATTCAAATTACATTTATTAAAGTTTTCATAAATAATAATTTAGCCTTTCAAAAAAATAATACTAGTAATTTAGAAAATAATTTATTTTATTTTCTGTCAAAAAAAAACATAATTTATTTTATTACAAATTTCCAATCTCCTTATATTGCAATTTCAGATAATAATTTAAGAAATATATATTTATGAATAAATTTATATGAAAATTACTATTTCATGTATATTTTCATATTTTATAAACATGTAGTAGTAATAGAGATTAATGGTGCATGGTTGTTTTGTTTATTTTTTATACGACAAATAAAAATGTAGTTGGATATATGCAGAATATTTTTTGACATAATATTTTTTCAATATGAAATAAATATTTCTATTATTTTGTGTACATAACATATGTAAAAACAGTCTAATATTTTAATTTCATATATTTTATGAAATTTAAAATAGTAATTATTACATAACAGAATACATCCCTATTTTTTATGGATAAAAGTTTTGGGAGTTGGAATCGGAGGCTCATCAGACTGTAAAATGGTTATAATTTTTTATTGGAGAAACTAAACTAGTTCACTAAAGTTGACATCGGGGAGAATCGAAGGTGGAGTACACTTCATGGACCTAAGCAACCAACTCAAGTGGGTTTAAAAAGGTTATTTTTCTGAAAAAAGAAGAAAATACTGAAAATTATTTTAGAAAACTATATAAAAAAGAAGAAAATATATGATTAGTTTTTTTTTTTTTAAGAATCAAGTGAGACTCACTTTTAAAAAGAGAAAAAAAATAGTATAGAATAGTTTCTAAAAAGAGAAAGAAAAAATATTATAGAAAATCTCGGTAGCAAACGAAAAAAATCCGTGAGAAATAAATTATGTTTATCATACGGTGATGCACAAAAACAAAAATAATATTGTGTTTTTTTTGACAAAATAGAAAAGTTGTGTTCATTCGTGAGCAAGTATCATACAGTGATGCAACCAGCAGAAAAATAAAAAACGCTTCTTTTAAACTCTGTTACTATTATGCCAAATATTTATCAATTTAGAATGGTGGTTTTTGTGTTTATGCCAAAAATTGAAAATTGTTATAAATTTGATCAAAAATAATTTAATAACAATTTTCTTTCATGCCAAATGTAAAATATAACATAATTTTAGATAACAATTTAAGAAATAAACATTTATAGTGGGTAGAAAGACTCACATGTGAAAGGAACACTTCGATGAATATAAATGGAAGCCGAAATCCGAGATGAAGATGAAGATGATGGCAATGGAGGGGATGTACTTCGGTGCTCACGTGAATGGAGATTGGTGTAGGAGTCCTAAGTGGAGATGACAGTGATGGAGGGGGGTGTAGTGGCAAACACTCCTTGAGGTGGGTGAGAAATTAGAATTAAACTTTTTTTTAATCGAAATTAGAATTAGACTTACTTGTTATGTTGTGAGGTGAAATTTATATAGACCAACTGATGTGGTATTGCACTTGCACCGTTAGATGTGTTATGGGCTTGATCCAAGTCAAAAATCTAGCCCATAACAACTATGTTTATAGATTATAATTTTATAACAAAAAATATTAAAATTATTTTTCTAAAATTAAAAGAATCTTTTCATTTTTTTAAAGGAAATAATATTAATTTTAAAATATTAACTTTTGTTGTTGTTAGTTTAAATATTAGATGAGTTGTCAGGCAGCCCCAAACATAAGGAGACTGAAACCTTTTTAGACCTCAAATGACTATAAATGTTAGGGCAAACAACCATTTTGATTATTGGATGTGCACGTCATTGTCACACTAATCTCTGACTAAGAAAAAAACAAAAAAATAAATCTGACTCCAAAATTCATTAGTCATTTTAGTACCTAATATTAAATTTGGCAGTTAACTCTACAAAAAATTGAACTAACTTTTATTTTTAGGCAAGCAAGGCATAACGTGGTAGTAGGGACTAAAATGACATAAACACATATTTGGGTTCTTTGTAAATTCCTAAATTCCCAATTCTAAATCTCCTTAATCAATTTCAAATCCTTAATTTCCTTATTCTTCCTCCTAATTCCATCCAATCTCCATTCAATACATTTGTTAGCTCAATTGCAACTAACTTATCATGAAACCTATCATATGATTTGATATTAACATAACTAGACTTTCGACCCGTGCGACGCACAGGTCCTATCGACTGTTATAATGATCAATAAGTTATATCTAACATGTGTCGTGTATGTGTCTATCGAAAAACACAAATGTGATTATTAGATGATTGTTTCCATCATGTGCAAATTTGCACATATTAAGAAGTTTAAAATAATAAATTTGTATTTTTTTTAAACAAAATAATAAGTTTGTATTGACATGTACATTTTATATTAAATATATAATTTTTTAATTAAAAATATATTTTTCATTTTTTTTTACTTTTAATTGTTTTAACGTGTGCAATGTTGCACATGTTAGACAAATCCTTATTAGATATACAATATAGCGATAAAATGTGTCTTAATATGTCTTTCAACGACGTATGAATCGTACCAAATTTGTAACGTATTTGAAAACATCACTATTATTTCTAAGTAATAATTGACTAATGTAATTTTGATGGATTATTGCAAACTCTCTTCGAATATAGATCTGATCCAAAGGGGTTAAATTTACAACTAACTTCAAGTAATCATACGTATGATTAGTGTTTCAAGTAACCATACATACGATTAGTGTAGTAATCAATAAAACTTGTAGTATTAAAAATAGCACATTAAAAAGGATTTCGAAAATAATATTTAAGAATAGCAAAAAGGATTAGCAAAACCGGGACTTAGTAGGATACACAACATCCATATGAGAAACAATGTAATAAAGAAAGAAAGAAGCAACTGCATAAGGATGATACAACAAAGATTAAACAACATACAACATTGATATTAAATTCAGTGTGATATGTTCTATATATAAATTTCATAGTGTCGATATACTTATCGTTGTTAGGATTGATGTTGATGCTCAATGGTGCTGTCAATATCAATTAAAAGCAATCATACATAAAACTCAAACAAATTTTGTGTCTGGCTTACAATCTTAATAGGAATGATTTATTTATAACATTTTTTCACTTACAAATGCTACATAACATGAACAAAGGATAGCAAAAACATTTTAGGGTTAAATATGTTTTTTGTCCCTACATTTTGCGTGACTTTGAAGAATAGTCCTTATTATTTTAGGGATTTTAAAAACATTTATTGAAATGGACTATTTTTAAAATAATTGGAACCCACTAACGGTCACATCAACATTCCGTTAGAGAATGGACAGTAGGGACTAATTTTGATAACAAAGATAAAATGTGAGGATTTTAAAAACATTTAATAAAGTGTAAGGACTATTTTTCAAAGGGGCGCAAAATGTAAGGACTAAAAACATATTTAACCTTTTATTGTTTGGAAGATTATTTAGAGAATTTTAAAAATGATGTAAATTTACGAAGTATTTTGTTCAAGTTAAATTTATGGAATTTCAAATGACACCTAAAAGTTAAGAATTTCAAATTCTTCATTCTTATAATTTTTCAAACTTTGCCTTTTGGTCCTCAAGTTTTTCAAAATTTTCAAATTAACCTCATTAAATTTCCAAAAAATTGCAAATTAACCCCCATTTTTTTAGAAATTGTAAATTTACGCCTCAAATTTTTCAAGAATTATAAATTGATCCCTCAAAATTTTTGAATTCACAAAAGTTGCCCCTATTTTACTACTCTCCAAATAAACATATTTAGAAATTAAGACAATTTAATTAAATGATTTAAATTATTTAGATTTCTAAATTTCTTTAAAATTTCTCAATTAATTCGTGGAAATACACTCTAAATATGGAAACATTTTCTAAATTCTAAAGTTACAAAAATCAGAGAAGTTAGATAATCCTTTTCTAGTTGTTAGATAAGGAATCCATCCAAAGTGTCATAAAAGGAATCGAAACAGAGAAACGAGAGGTCCCAGCATTTTACCATTGTATTTGTGGTTTCTGTGGCGATTCATTCTTTCCAATGGCATTCCACAGAGACACATATCCATGCTACGCAATATTTCTCTTCTCATCTTCCACGGTATCCTTTACTTACTCTTTAATTTCAATTTCTGTGATTTCAGAATTTCAGCTCTAAATAACTATTTGTAGAAATATAGAGTTAGTTCAAATTTAGTTAGTTAGAGTCAGTTTGTTAATTCCTCAGAAGCTCTATACATAGAGCATCTCATGCACTCATTTACAATCTGTATCAATACTTTCTGAAATACTCTGGTATCCAACCCAGGACCGACTAATCCGAGAAGTTTGGTTTAATCCCACCGTCCACTTGCAGGACCCCATTTAAAGCCAAAGCAAATCGAACTTGAGACTTTGAGATGAATACACTTAAAGGTCTCAAGCCCACACCATTAGACCAACACTAAATTTATCAATCTAATTCAATATAAATATGGATTCTATGGATTTTCTTATTTCTCGTATGAAATTAATTTTCATCTCTTTGATCTTCTAACATTAACTTTTTTCATATTAAATTTTATGAAAAGCGAACTTGTCCTTCATTCTTTGTTCGATTTGGCTCCGAGCTTGTGATTGAGCTTTTGCGTGTTGAGGCTTTGATTTGGGTAGTAGGTGATTGTTGTGTTGTGATTTTGAAGGAAGAAAAAGAAAGAAATGGTTGAATGAATAATTGTGTAAGTGGTGTTGTTGTGGAGAGTATTTGATACGGTGATGTTCTTGATAAAAGATTGCTGGAAATTTTAGAGAAATTTATTGAGTGTTCTTGAGGATTTTTGGGAAGAAAAGGATTTTGATCTAAAAAAAGTTGGCTGCCGTAAAATAAAGTGTTAGTGTGAAAATGTGTGCAGCCCCCCTCTCTCCAATGATTGGACAGGTATAAATAGTGACCAATTAGGGTTAAATGAAAATTCACTGGACCAAAGTGCCCCTGACTTGGGCAGCAAAAACTTTGAGGACAAAATGACTAAAAGGACCAATTAACTAAAAAAGAGAATTAAAATAAATAAATTAAACACTAGAAATAAATAATAAAACGAAATAATAATAACAACCAAATAAGACCATAACTAAAAACCTAAAGTTGTCCTCTCGGAACAAAAAAAAAAGAGGTATTTTAAAATACCTCTCTGTCGAAAATTCATCTAAAACAACGAAAATTTCCAATTTTAAAAGTACGAATAAAATGGGTAAAAACAGAGAAAAGTGGTCAAAATTTGGGGTATGACACAATCCAACGTGTTAGTCATGTAATTGTGCATGGAATTAGTATTCATAATTGTATACCAAGTTTGCCTGGTAGGGTTGCTAGTAGTTTCGGACATGCTGGAAAACGTGAAGGTTCTGATGGTGATGCTATTAGTGTTTTTGCTTCTTCTGATATTTGGATTGATCATTGCTCTTCGGCAAGATGTGCTGATGGGCTTATTGATGTTATTCATGCCTCAACTGGTGTCACTATCTCAAATAATTACTTCACCGACCATGACAAGGTTAGCAAATACAATATATGCGTCTTTTTTTCTTCCAACATTTGCATGATAAATTATCAATCACATAAAACTCTATTGGAGTAAAGGAAAAAATGTATGTATAGGGTATAGCAATTATCTCATTTTTGTTTAGAATAATATAAATTAAAGGGGCTAACACACACATCAATATTAAAGATCAATGTACGTTGATTACATTGGAGGCAATTGCCCCCACTATATTTTTATTTTGTTGAAGATTCAATTCTAGGATAATCGTGTGTTTGTCTCACTAAAAATTAAGTTATGACTTCACAAAAAATATTGAATAATTTTATTTGTGAATAATCAAATACACAATAGTGCATGCACATCTTTAAAAAAATAGTGACCATACATGAAATAAATTATTGAATAATTGTTTAATCACATACATATACAATAATATATTTGATAGTGTTACATATGAAAAAATTATACAACAATTTTAAAATATGAATACACATAGTGAAATATAATTCATAGATGTTTACGGGTCTTTAATTTGTATTAATATAAAATAGTATAGTTTTTGTAGTATCTAAAATTATTTTACGCTACATGTATCCATATATTCTTTATATAAACATTTTATAGCATGATGTTGCCTCATTTATCAAAGTTTCTCAATCCGTCATTTTGGTTAAGAATTTAAACTCAACATCTAAAACGATAATAGTTTTTTTGATTTTAGCACTGTCTCTTCTGATCAAGGTAAATGTTATCGTTGCAGGTGATGCTGCTAGGACACAGCGATAAATTCCATGATGATAATGCATTGAAAGTAACAGTAGCTTTCAACCATTTTGCCAAAAACCTAAGAGAAAGAATGCCAAGGTGACTAATTAAGAGTCTTTAATTTTGTGAAGATTAAATAACATTTTTTATATACTTATTTGATTGATGACAATGAAAATGCAGGGTAAGATTTGGTTATGCTCATGTTGTAAACAACCGATATGATGAGTGGCTCATGTATGCCATTGGTGGTAGTGCTAACTCTACCATTTTCAGTCAAGCAAACTTATTCAGAGCTTCAAATAATGAAAAACAGGTAATAAAGAAATTGATTTAAACTAACTAAACGACCCAATTAAAGGCATATTTTTGGTGTATGACATGTGTCTTTGTCGTCAGATTTTTGTTATTGATGTCAGTATCGTGTCTAGTGATTATGTCAATGCTTAATAGTAGATTTCACCATTTCAGCTTATATTATTTATCATTGATATATAATTGAGTTGAGTATTGTTTATTAAACTGTGTGATGTAACACCCCGCTATCCCATACTTAAATATTACATAAATAATCAGAGTTCAATCGACAAAACGGGCATGTCACACTACTTTTCAAAATTCTTAAATAGAAATGAATACTATTTGATAAACACTAACAAATTGCAGCGGAATATTTTTCAAATAATTAACATCATCGTCCAACAATAATCCTGGCACAAGGGCCTCAACATAATCATTCATCTAAAATT
>Ga0315913_1010463_pt1 | contig 10667 bp, 9 predicted proteins | sample MpolsnodulesMG_FD_207736 | JGI IMG/M metagenome (GOLD analysis project Ga0315913, IMG submission 207736) | Medicago polymorpha root nodule microbial communities from Los Angeles, California, United States - small nodules | ecosystem: Host-associated > Plants > Roots > Nodule | place: USA... | reverse complement strand
AACGATATCTTCAATTGTAGTACTTTCACTTTGTGTTCTTGAGAAATAAGTATAATTGTGCTCCTCCAACTTCGAGATTAGATATTGCAACGGCTTCTTGTCACCTCTATTTGCCTTCCATATTTGTTGACGTTCATTGTACACTTGCTTGATATTTGTCATGCAATGTGGTCTTTGGTTCTTCAAATTTATCAAAATATTTCTTGGAAGCATCTTGCTCTTGGTTAAGTCACGTACAATCTTCTTGTCGTCCTCCTTTAACCTACCGGCAAGAATGTGTCATTCTAAAGCCGGCTCCATCGTATGGTTGTGAACTCCATAAATAATGTTCAATCCCCATTCATTTTTTTGCCTACTAAGATATCCACTAACCATGAACAAGCACCCACATTTTCTTGAGCCCGTTGTCGCATGCTTCGGTTTTTTTTTTTCCGGCACTTTGTGAGCTCCACTCCTTTCACACACTAGGCGCAACATTGGATTGATCAAGCTTGATCTTTGTGTAACAATTGTAAATTCCATCTTATTTGCTTGACGACGTGCTCACTCAAGCAATTCTTCTCTATCTTTCCACTTAACGTCGTCTGAAAAAAACCTAGCCGTTTCAACTTCGTGGGCATGAAGTGGGAGGACACCGGAGTCAACATATTTAGAAGCTTCAACATGGACGGAAGCTCCATCAATGTTTGGTTTGACTTCAACCTTAGGCGGTTTGACATCTCCGAAAATTTCGACAAAATTTGGTTTTGTCTCTCCCGGAATATCTTCCGTGTTCTCTACCATTACTATAATTAAACAACACAAAAATATGAATTAACAACTAATTAACGCATAAACATCAATGCCATAATGAATTAAAACAAATAAAACAAAAAAAACAAAAAAAAACAAAGAAAAAAAATTGGAAAAAATGGCAGTAGCTGCCTTTCCAATCGTTTTGAAAAAATTTTCACAAGTATTTCTCGGCAGTTAACTACCGAAGTTTACTTCGACAGTTAACTATAGAAGATCCCATAACTCGGCACTAAACTGCCGAGGATTCCCATGACAGTGAAAACGTAAACTGACGTAAAAAACTACAAAAACGGCTAAAAATCAATCGATTAAAATGCTCAATACCTGTTTTTTTTACATCAAAAGTGCGTTGATACCTCCTATGCTTGATGCTTCAATGATTTTGGAGCAAGATTTGATGGAAAAAAAAAATTGGATTTGGGGATTAGATGGAAGTGGTATGGAAGTTGATGATGAAATAGTGTGTATGGGGGAGCAGGTGGCTGTTTCATCTGATGAAACATTTTTCTCGACAGTTAACTACCGAGGAAAAACTCGGTAGTTAACTGCAGCCGGTTTTTGACTTTCTCGACAATTAACTGCCGAGGGTCAATTTTGTATTTTACTCGTGTGTCTCAGCCTTATGATATATGTGAACATCAATTTTCTAAATTCTATTCAGAATGTGTACAGGTTTGATATGCCTGTTAAGTGAATATTTTTATGACCCTATATCTATAATATAAAACTTGAATTTTTGTGGGTATAAATTAAATTGATGTCCACTTTAATTTTTTGTGAAATATATTTCTTTGTGGGGGCATACATTATTCATATCGTAAGAATTTGTGTTGTGTATATTAATACCATGGTTTGAGAATCCTATTTTATTGTGAAATATATTTTTTTAATTATATTATTGGAAGAAAAATAGAGAAACTCATAGAGATACATACTTGATATACACGAGCGAAATAAGTGCAATATAGATGTTGTCGCTTAAAATTTATTTAAGCAGACCTGAGTATATTTTGTTGCGCTTGTTAAATTCATCTGATGTATATACTGAGATACACCATGAAATATTCATTTTCATTTTTTTTATTAGGTCACAACTAAGCGCTGACCCGGTCAAAATTGACCAAAAGGTCACTATTGCAAAGGGGTTAAATCTTAGGGGGCAAAATTTTCATTTTTTTATTAGGGGGTCAAAATCGCAACATTGGCAAACTTAGGGGGACAAAACTGTAGTTTAGCCTATATATAACTCATTAAAATAAATAAATGTTAACGGTTACAAAACTAAGTCTCATGTTAATCAGGAATGACCAACATAAAGTGCCAAGTAAATAGCAACGGTTATGTGACCAGGTAGTGCAATCAGAAGAAAACGTGCATGAGACTTAGTCAAGGAAAACCAATTGATTATAATTATTAATAAAATTAATAGTAAATATAATAACTCTTTAAAATAAATAATTAATCAATTAAAAATTCCTACAATCCCCCACAATTATTTATTTTAAAGTTTTAGGTGTTCCCAAGAGCGTGAAACATCAATGCATAAGTACTAGTGTCTTTTGGACTATGAACTAGCACATAGAGCAAATGAAATTTGACCCACTAGAATGTCGGGGAGATTATAACCTCTATGAACCTCATTCCGTTTATGAATCAGTGACATCATCACTCACATTGATCTCTCATCCAAAGTTTGTTCAACGCAGTGTGGTGCATTTTGGCCTTGCACCTATGCCTAGATTTCATGAGTGGCTCTAGAAAGTTTGTCTAATCATTCATAGAGGCGGCCCCACCTCCAACACTCATATAGGTAAATCTATCAAGTGTACATCACAGTCAAGCACACCACTCAAATATATGAGCTATATATTTATTAAGAGTGTAAACTCAACCTCCAACGCTGTAGTATACATTATCCTACACCATATGGATGAACTCTCAAAAACTAAAATGGATAGTGTCTCATCAAATTGACAAGTGACTTGTTCTTACCCATATGAACATACCCTTGCAAATTTTCACAATCTATGTTGGGTTACATAAGAGTGAGAGAGAACATGACAATAGCTGTGGCTTTAGGCAACTAACCTATACTCATCATGTGTATCACTAAAATAAATTAAGTTCCCATGATCATCCAAAAGCGGTTCATGAGACCTTGCTAATTCACATGCGGTGCTAGCAAGAAGTGATTGTTGTATACTAGAGAGTATTAGCTATGAGACCTATCACATCGGGTAACTTATCCGGGGTTGCGAAATACTCTTAAGCCCAGTGCATTTTGAACGCCTCAGTCAAAATCGATAAGTTTCTCTATTCTATATTTTATTTTATTATGAGCTAAATTATTTGTACTATTATTTCTCTTTGATTTATTTGTTAATGATAATTCTATGTCATATTTTTCCAACACACTGACCCCATTCTCCTCTCTCCTATAGCACCTCGTTGCTCTAGCCGCTGGAAAGACCTGCTTGGTCTCAAAAAACTTTGCAACAACTCCACAAACACAACCACGACTACTAAACCATGTCTTCCTCAACATCTTCGAACAACAAATCATTCAAACACCTTCTTAGCCGAAGCTATAAAACATCATCTTCAGAAAACGGTTCTCTGAATCTTCCATTGTTGAAAGACATTGAAAATGAATCACTCCCGATTTCCATCCACCGTAACCCGAATATGTATTGTTTTGGGTTTTATGAAAGTGTTAGGTTTGAAGATTTAAGTGATGGCTTCTAAAATTGTATTTAAGATTCGAATTTGTTTGATGAAAATGAATATTTTTGTTGGAATAAAAAATTGATGATGATAATTTGTTTTTGGATCTGGATTTTGGGGAAGAACACATAAACAATAATGGATGAAGATAAGTTGTTTCCAGATCTGGATTTTAATTATTATTTACTATGTAATAGGGTTAACTCCCCCTATCATCTTTGTATTATTGTAATGGGTTAGAGTACCCCTTGTACCCCATTCAATAATACACCTCTTGCTTATAAAAAAAAAACTCACCGCGCCTCTTTCTCTTTCTCTTTTCTTTTCCTTTTTTTATTTCTTTAATTCCATTTATAAATATGTGGCAATTTTAATTTTTTTTAATTCAGCTATTATACATGTGACATCCTATTAGGTGCCATGCAGGCGTTGACTATGTCAAAATTGGTCAAAATGACTAATATTGCAAAAGAGCTAATTCATAAAGGACCAAATTTTTTTTTTAATAGAGTGCCAAAATCGCAACATTTTAAAACTTACGTCACTTAAATTACAGTTTAGCCTATACCAAAACTAGAAATAATGTATTTGAAATTGAGTCAATTGATTTCTCAAACGGTTGGAAGTTAATTTTTCTCAATAAATAATTGTTATTATTGTAATCTTTAACATGTACTAGCTAGCTAAGAGCACATGTTAGCATGACTTTTTCTTTAACTTAAATTTGCTTTCAATGCAATACTAAACAACATAAGTGGAACTAATAGAACTATAGTATATTTCTTTCGATCTATTAGAAATCACGTGTGTTACCTCTATATGATAGACTTTTGACTAATCTATGCATCAATAAAGCTATGAGTATATACCCATTAGTATATGAAAACAATGTCTTGATGACTTGAAAGATGTTGTCTTTGATATTGAGGACTTGCTCAATGAAATCAGTTATGATTAACTGTACATGCAAGGTGGTAAATACACATGCTCGAAACAAAACTAATCAGGTGTTGAACTTCCTTTCATCTCCTTTTTTTAGCTTCTACAGAGAGATCGATTCTCAAATAAAGATCATGTGTGAAAGCCCGCAATTGTTTGCACTGCATAAAGATATCCTTGCTTTGCAAACTAAAAAGTCCTAGAGTTTCGTATAGATCTTCGTCAAGTTCTATAGTTAATGAATCTCAGAATCTGTCATGGTTGGTAAAAAATATGATAAAGAAGCAATAATGAACATAATGCTATCAAAAACTAGCATTAACAATAATAACTTAGGTGTTGTTTCAATTTTGGGTATGGGAGGTGTCGGTAAAAGATTGTTGATCTCTACTCCCCTCGGAGTAATTGGCAGGAAGATTACAAGAAGAGTGCTTTGGATAGATATACATAGGTGACATACACCCCGCCTTAAATCCCCATACATGTAACATGTGGGAATGTGGGTCCAAAAGAACTACATATTCTTTGTTGCACATTACCAAAATACCCTCCCACATAGGATGTGTACAAGAGTGACATGTAAAAAGGGTGTCTATCTATCTATCTATATTTTCTCTTACAAGAAAGTGTAGCGAACTGCAAATAGCTGCTAAACACTAGGAGTACTTCTACGTTCAAGCATCTCATAGGAGAGAGGAGTATAAATTATATTTTTCAAAAAAGGGGAATATGTATTTTAACATAAAAGAAAAAGAGAGTGTAATTCAAACTTTTCTTAAAGGATGAGAGATTAATTTAATCATAATTAAATGATATATAATTTTATATGTGCGCCTAACCAACTAAGTAGTTTCTTGTAAGCATTTTTTTATTTGGTGTAGGTACTAAAAGTTTTGTAGAGGTAGCTACAAGGACTATATTATGTACGGGCCTAAGTTCGAGGTTACTTATCGTGTGTTTGGTTGTGTCGTGGAAAAAATTGATTTTGGTAGAATTGATTTTGTAAAACTGATTTTGGTTAAAAGTGAGTTGAATGTAAAGTGATTTATGTTTGGTTACCTCCAAAACAAAAGTGATTTGTATGGAAAATGTTGTTTGGATGTTTTGAGTCAGAATTGCTTTTAAATGTGTAAAAGACAAAATGGGTTTTAACATGTGAGTGTGAGTGTCTGTATCTCAAATTTTACATCTATTTAGTTTTTTCATCCTTCATTTATTTTTGATTAATTGACCATAAAATTACTAGATTAATATAATTGTTAATCACACAATATTCACATAAAAATACATGTTGGGAATAAATATTAAACATGAAGTGCTCAATTAAAATTACAAATAGAGAATATAATATGAAGTGCAATACAAATTTGAAACATTACTACAATACTAATGATGGAGAAAGTATAGTTCATAATCAAGGGTAAAAGAGAGAAATTGGGAAAAAACAAACCTTAGAATTGAAAATCGGTTCCTAGAAGCTAAGCTTCTATGAAAATAGCTTCAGCATGGTCAAAAGCACGGCAGCAGCATAAGGGTTAAAGTGCTTTTGAGAAGATGAAAGTGCTTTTGCACCTTTTCACCGGGTAACCAAGCACCCACTTAACCGGGGAAAAAGTTTTGTAAGGATAAAAGTTTTTTTTTTTTAAAGACTTCTCCATACTAAAAAATATCTCATATGTCCGTGATACAGACAAGAAGAAAAAATATAACGTCGAAGGTTCTAACCATTTTCATCCATAATTGACTATCTAATCTATCGTTGAAACTTCAAAGATGCCAATTGTACTGTACGTGTGAAACTTTTCTTTGTAGATTAGTCAGAGGTGGACATAAACCATTAATGAGCTCTGCTTGCCAACAAAGAAGAATTATTTATTTATCATTCACATGTTATTCATCAAAAATTGTACTGTTATCCATTCACATTCCAGTGATAGTTCTTACTTTCCTTCAAAATTTCATTTTCAACTTTCTATCTTGCTGGTTTATTTTACTACAAAAAATGGCTGCAGCTTTGGTGGGAGGCGCATTTCTTTCTGCTACTATTCAAACCATAGCAGAGAAGCTAAGCTCATCAGAGTTTCGTGTTTTCATAAAAAACACAAAGTTCAATTACTCACTACTGGCAGATTTGAAAACAACACTTTTTGCTCTTCAAGCTGTTCTAGTTGATGCAGAGCAGAAACAATTCACTGATATTCCTGTTAAACAATGGCTTGATGACTTGAAAGACACAATCTTTGATGCTGAAGATTTGCTCGACTTAATAAGCTATGATTCCCTGCGGTGTAAGGTGGAGAACACACCAGCTGGTCAGTTGCAAAAATTGCCTTCATCATCAACAAAGATCAATTACAAGATGGAGAAGATGTGTAAAAGGCTGCAAACTTTTGTCCAGCAGAAAGATATCCTTGGCTTACAAAGAACTGTAAGTGGTAGAGTTTCTCGTAGAACACCTTCAAGTTCAGTGGTAAATGAATCTGTCATGGTGGGTAGGAATGATGATAAAGATAGACTCGTCAATATGCTTGTATCAGATATTGGCACCAGCAGAAATAATAATTTAGGTGTTGTTGCAATTTTGGGTATGGGAGGCGTTGGTAAAACAACACTTGCACAACTTGTTTACAACGACGATAAAATTGAAGAACATTTTGATCTCAAGGCATGGATTTGTATATCGGAGGATTTCGATGTTGTGAGAATAACCAAATCTCTCCTTGAATCTGTTGTTAGAAATACAACATCTGTCAATTCAAAGGTCTTGGAAAGCAATAATCTTGATATCCTTCAAGTTGAGTTAATGAAACATTTGATGGATAGAAGATTTTTGGTTGTGTTGGATGACATGTGGAATGACAGTTATGTTGACTGGGATGAGTTAATAACTCCCTTGACTAACAGAGAAACAGGAGGCAAAGTGATAATAACAACACGTGAACAAAAAGTTGCAGAGGTCGCATGCACATTTCGTATTCATAAATTAGAACCTCTATCTGATGATGATTGTTGGACTTTACTCTCGAAGCATGCATTTGGTGATGAAGACTATGTTCGTGGTAAATACCCAAATCTAGAAGAGATTGGCAGGAAGATTGCTAGAAAGTGTGGTGGATTGCCGATAGCTGCAAAAGCACTTGGAGGACTATTGCGTTCAAAGGCGGTTGAAAAAGAGTGGACTGCAATTCTGAATAGCGACATATGGAACTTAAGAAATGATACAATTTTGCCCACTTTGTATTTGAGTTATCAATATCTTCCCTCTCATTTAAAAAGATGCTTTGCCTATTGTTCTATTTTCCCAAAAGATTACCCACTGGATAGGAAGAAATTGGTTTTGTTGTGGATGGCAGAAGGCTTCCTTGATTATTCTCAAGGCAAAAAAACGGCGGAGGAAGTCGGTGATGATTGTTTTGTCGAATTGTTATCTAGATCGTTAATTCAACAATCAAATGATGATGGTTGTGGAGAAAAGTATGTCATGCATGACCTTGTTAACGATTTAGCTACATTCATATCAGGAAAAAGTTGTTGCAGGTTTGAATGTGGTAACATTTCTAAAAATATCCGTCATTTGTCATATAACCAAAAGGAGTATGACAATTTCATGAAGTTGAAGAATTTCTACAATTTCAAATGCTTGCGAAGCTTCCTACCCATTTACATCGGACCCATTTACTTATGGTGGGCCCAAAATCACTTATCCATGAAGGTGGTTGATGATTTGCTACCAACACTCAAAAGGTTGCGTGTGTTATCACTATCGAAGTATACAAACATCACCAAGCTACCAGGTTCAATTGGCAATTTGGTGCAAATGAGGTATCTAGATCTCTCCTTAACTAGAATCAAAAGCTTGCCTGATACGACATGCAACCTTTTTAATTTGCAAACCTTTATTTTATTTGGTTGTTGTGATCTTAGTGAATTGCCAGTGAATATGGGAAATTTAATCAATTTACGTCACCTTGATATAAGTGAGACTGGCATAAATGAGTTGCCCATGGATATTGTAGGATTAGAAAACCTTCAAACTTTGACAGTTTTCATCGTGGGGAAGCGACAAGTAGGGTTAAGTATCAAAGAGCTTCGGAAATTCTTGCACCTACAAGGAAAACTTACCATCAAGAACCTAAATAATGTAGTTGATGTCATGGAGGCACACGATGCCAACCTGAAAAGCAAAGAGAAAATTGAAGCGTTAGAGTTGTTATGGGGAAAACAAAGTGAAGACTCACAAAAAGATAAAAATGTACTTGAGATGTTGCATCCATCAGTAAACTTGAAGAAACTAATCATAGACTTGTATAGCGGGACAAGCTTTCCAAATTGGTTGGGAAATTCTTCGTTTTCTAACATGGTATCCCTCAACATCACTAACTGTGAATATTGTGTGACACTTCCACCGTTAGGGCAACTACCTTCTCTCAAAGACCTAAGTATAGGGTATATGTTAATATTGGAGAAAATTGGCCCAGAGTTCTATTGTGTCGGGGAAGGAGAAGGTTCTGATTCTTCCTTCCAACCATTTCCATCGCTTGAGTGTTTAACATTTTTCAACATGCGAAATTGGAAGGAATGGCTTTCCTTCGAAGGAAACAATATTTCCTTTCCTCGTCTTAAAACTCTGAAGATACTTAATTGTTCTGAATTGAGGGGGAATTTACCTTGCCACCTTTCTTCCATAGAAGAAATTGTAATAGAAGGTTGTGCCCATCTATTGGAAACACCGCCGACTTTTCATTGGCTGTCGTCATTGAAAAAAGGTAATATCAATGGGCTTGGTGGAAGGACCCAATTATCATTGCTTGGGAGTGACTCTCCTTGTATGATGCAACATGTAGTCATTTGTAGGTGTGTTATGCTATTATCTATTCCAAAAATGATTTTGAGAAGCACTTGTCTTCAACACTTGGAACTCTATGATATTCCATCTCTCACTGTGTTTCCCACAGATGGTCTACCCACTTCTTTGCAGTCACTTAGTATTAAAAGGTGTGAGAATTTATCCTTTCTTCCTCCTGAAACGTGGAGCAATTACACATTGCTTGTGAGTCTTGATTTATGGAGTAGCTGTGATGGACTAACATCCTTTCCACTTGATGGTTTTCCTGCGCTCCAAAGACTTAACATTAGTAACTGTAGGAATTTGGATTCCATTCTTATTTTAAAAAGTCCTTTACACCAGCATTCAAGCCTCCAATCACTTCATATCCAATCCCATGATTCAGTTGAATCATTTGAAGTCAAGCTTCAGATGAACACGCTCACGGCTCTTGAAGAGTTGGACTTGGATTGTTTGGAGTTATCATTTTGTGAAGGAGTTTGTCTTCCTCCCAAATTACAATCAATTGATATTTGGTCCCAAAGAACAACAACTCCTATAACGGAATGGGGTCTTGAAGATCTGACCGCTCTTTCAAGACTGAAAATTGGAGCAGGTGATGATATATTTAACACCTTGATGAAGGAGTCGTTGCTACCCGTCTCCCTTGTATCTCTATGTATCAGTGATCTCTATGAAATGAAGTCCTTTGATGGAAATGGGCTTCGACAAATCTCCTCTCTAGAAAATCTTGAATTTCTTAATTGTCTACAGCTTGAGTCATTGCCAGAAAACTGCCTCCCTTCCTCGCTGAAATTACTTGAGTTTGAAAACTGTAAAAAGCTTGAATCGTTTCCAGAAAATTGCCTACCTTCGTTGCTTGAATCACTTAGATTTTATGGTTGTGAAAAGCTTTACTCATTATCAGAAGACAGCCTTCCTGATTCTCTTAAGCTACTGATCATTCAAAGATGCCCAACATTAGAAGAAAGGTATAAAAGAAAGGAACATTGGTCCAAAATTTCTCACATCCCTGTCATAGAAATAGATGGACAAGTCACAATATGAGGACAGGCTGTGTTCCCGTTTCAGGTACATTTATGTTTTACCTCTCTACTCCAAATTATTTATTATCTCATTTGTACACGTTTATTTGTGTTCACAATCCAAAGACATCTCTAAATATTTCCACAATTCTCACAACAAAGCCAATAATCAATCTTTGCGACGCATGTATTTTTTTATTGGCAGTTCTTAGCGGTTACTTGTACATGGGAAAAAGAATTGTTAGTAGTAAGGATCGAGTCCTAGACTTAGATACTCTCTTTATTGTACAATTCATGCATAGGTCCTCTTTTTGCTGCAACATTTTTCCATGAGTCAA
>Ga0315913_1010455_pt1 | contig 10676 bp, 7 predicted proteins | sample MpolsnodulesMG_FD_207736 | JGI IMG/M metagenome (GOLD analysis project Ga0315913, IMG submission 207736) | Medicago polymorpha root nodule microbial communities from Los Angeles, California, United States - small nodules | ecosystem: Host-associated > Plants > Roots > Nodule | place: USA... | reverse complement strand
TTCCGAATTCTAATGATTTTTCAATTATCTCATTCAAAAACTCCGTAAATTATAACCCGCTTGGGTTGGTCTGGTGGCATAGATTTGGAACTTGGGAGGGTGCTCCTTCTAAATGTCCCAGGTTTGATTCACTCTGGTGTCAATTTGGATAGGCTAATTTTAGGCATAGACATGGGCGGAGTGGGGACTGGTTTTACCTTCTCCGTCCTCATACATTATTCTCATATACTTACCAATTACCCTCCCCATATCCAACGGGGGTGAAAAATCGAATTTGATCCCTGTCCCCGAAGGGTTCGGGTATCCCCGCCTCAACCTCATCCCCCGCAGTGGATAAACTTTTTTTAACAAAAATAGAATTATTTTTCAGTCCCGAACGCAATGTTGTAATGCAATATCCAGCAAAGAGATGATGACGATTAATTGCTATGATGATGGAGAAGACAGAGGCTGAGATTGTGAGACATGGAAGGAGAAAAGAGAGAACTGTGATAGATAAGGATCAACTGAAAGACTGGGACTCTGATTGTGTGAGTGAAATCATTTAAGGTTTGGGTTTCTATTGATATAAAAGGCGTAATAAATTGATTTTCAACATTCGGGACGAATTTGGGTATGGGTTCGAGGTGGATACCGTACTTATATCCCCGTGACCAGTCTCGTACCCGTGTTCTGAAATTGGGGAAAACTCAAACTCAGTCAAAACGGAAAAAACCCATCAAATTTGGTTTGGTTCGGACGGGTACCTACGGATATGGGTTTAGTTGTCATGCCCAGCTAATTTAGCTTCTTAAAAAAAAACTCCCTAATTATTCATTTTGCTTTATTTTTATTACTTTAAATTAGTCTTTAAACTCTTAATTTTATTGGATAATACGGTTATCAAGAAAACGTAGTAGGCCCAACATCCAAAGTACATGCTATCACATAAAATCAGTACAGAGTGCATGATGTGCATACTTTTGGTCATGCCTTCTTTCATAGAAGCCACATATCTGCAGAAATCCAAAGCATTGAAGTCAGAATCTGTGTAACCACAAAGCTAAGTCCAAACTTCTGAAAACTACGTGAAATTTCTACTATCTGACCTATTTGTTGCTTTTCTTTGTATGATCCAAAAAGGCACAAGATTTCGGCAGCTTCCTTAAGTACTTTGTTATGGCCATGAAAATAAGAGGACTTTTCAATTGATGGAACAGACATCCATCAAAGATAAAAGAAATTCAACTAATTATTAACCAAGTTTGCAATGAATTATACTAGCTAACTATTTTATATTAAATTTTAACTAATGTCATGATATAGTTTATTTTGTCCCTCCGGTCTTTATTATAAATTTTCAAAAAAATATTTGGTCCTATTTATAAAATTAAAAAAAAATCACAACTTTTAAGGTGTAATTATTGCTTAAAAGACTTTTTTATTCATCACTATTTAATGTTTCACAATTTTGTATGAGGATATATTTGTAAAAATATTCAAAAAAATTACATTAATTAATGATTACATTGGTTTTGATGTTTTTTTGTTTTGTTTCTTATAATAAGGATCGGATGAAGTATCAGTTTTTCATATATTCTTCTCAGGATTGATTATTTGAGGTGTGTTGGGACCTTCTAGAAAGCAACACTAGATTGGACTTTGGTTATCACATTGGAGGATGAGCAACCACGAAATTGAGTTTGAGCATCATATTTTCACTTAAAATTTTAAGGCATCTGGAACATGGATTATCTTTATATACTGTCTAACCTCCATTTTTCTATCCAATGTGAGATTTATAACTCACTTTGACACATTAATTTATTATCGCCAGATGCTCATACCATTGTTGGGACTTCTGAAGGAGAAACACTGAGTTGAATCATCATATTGGACTGTGACTAACCAGACAAATAAATTTTAACACCACATCTTCACCAAAAGCTTTAAGACATTAGATACATGCTCTGAAGCCCATATACTTCAAAATGGATGACGTACCGTATCCCCTGCGTATCCTGCACCGATACCTGTCTGATACTTCCCAATGCGTATCAGGAGAGTATTCGAAGATTACATTTTATTTTATTTTTAAAAAACAATTATCCGATACTTTTCAGATACATCTAGGATACAAGTTATAGGCGATGGAAAACCAATACGTACGGGCTACCTGATGTTTCTATTATATTTGGTATATTTGTAATTGACTAAGTAATGTTTTCTATTTAGGATATATCATATATGTAATTGAGTAATTGTTGTTTTCTTTATTATCAATATTACTTACATTTATATTTCTATTGTTGCCGCCGTTTGTTTTCTGTCTCTTTGTTTGTTTGAGAACGATGTTATTGTTGATTGTTGTGTGAAGGCAATTTCATTGTTGTGCCTTATTGTTTTTCTATGTCTGTTTGGTCTAGGTTTTGCGCCAATTTTTTTGCTTTTGAGTTTTAGTCCATATTTTGTATTTTGAGTTTGAATATGTAGTTTAAATTTAATTTTTTTATTGAAGTATCCCAGTTGTATTGTATCTTGAATTTTAAAAAATTTCTGTATCGATGTCGTATCGTATCATACATGAGTCAGTCAGCTCATTTATATGTTTGTTCAATTTTCTACTTTTCTATCTAATACAATATTTATAACTTATATTTAACACATCATTAAACTCAACCCCGTTGATATGTCATGATCGATTTAAAAAGTGAGACATATAAAGTGAAAAACATATACCTATATATAAAAGGTGAAGACATGAAGTTGATGCTATATAGACCTATTTGCTTGTTTTATTCAAAATCTTTAATGGATATACAACAAATCTCTATAGTCTCTTTTTTTGTAATACCTATGTGGTCTTTTTAAGACAAGAAATATTGTAAGAATTGCGCCTGTCCGGGTTACCATTGTCTTTTTTGGTACATTGCCATTGTCCTCAAGCTGTCTAGCATATTAGTAAATGACACCTCAAAATATTGCAAATCACCAACCAGTAACCACTAAAATACATTAGATCCAAATTAGTGCGTACAGTAGAATGGTTCATCGATATTGTTAAACACAAAATTCCAAATCGATAGGTTTGAATGAAGGAAGTTGTCTATCATGTTAAATCATGCAAGGTTCGACTCTTAGGAATATGGATCTCACTGATAAGTGTTTAAGGACACTTGTTATCAATTTAAAAATAATAAATTAGGGTAATTTACCCTAATGACAAGATGATTCGATTTTGGAATGAAGATGTAAATTAGATGTTGAGCGAAGGAGATGAAGAAGTTTGATGTTCTTGATATGAAAGTGGTAATTGATTGTAAGAAAAAACCAAAATGGTGAAGCCTACATTATCCTTTGATAAATTGGGGATAATTTACCTCTAATAATAAGTAGGATTCGATTATGGAACGAATGAGATGGAGATCACTTGTTGAATAAAATAGATGAAGAAGTTTGATGTTTCGAAGATAAAAATGGTATTTGATTGTAAGAAAAAAATGAAAAAATTGATTTTTTCTTTTATGAAAAAAAATGAATAAATCATTAAGGGGTAGTGTAGAAAATACCGAAAAAATTACTTCTTAATGTTTCAATGTGTTGAATACACTCAAGATAAAATTTTCATTTTAAATTTTGTCATAAGACACTTGTAATTATTTTCTTGTGAGTATATATGTGTTTACCGGTATTTTTGTCCAAGGAAAGTTTACTAAATCTAGAACAGAACTAAATATTTTATCAGTTTGACTAAAAATAAAATTGATAAACTCTCGTTTGTGTAGGATTGTTTTGAACTTGTTTTTGAATTAGATTCGAGTTTATGGGTAAAATTGGTTTAAAAAAGTTTTAAAGGTTAAGCGCTTAGAAATCAAAGGTAAAAACAATCAAATTAAAAAGACTTGAAGGTAAAATTGCTTGAAATGAAAAAGACTGAATTGTAAAAATATTTAAAGTAATTTTAAACAGCTAACATAAATTAAACGGCACAGATTAAAAATCTTCACTAAAACATCAAATGAGTTGTGTCACACTCTATCACCTATGTTTCATTATCTTCCTTGTAAAAATCGATGGGGAAGACGACGGTGAAATCCTTGATGGCATAATTGTTGAACAAGAATGAATAAGATTGAAAAAAATTAGAACATATAGAGATCATCTAGACCCATAGAAACATCCTTTCGACGCCGTCAAATCGAAAGAGTGTGAAGTCAGATCCACGGCACCAATAGTGATCTCTCAAATTTGCTTCTCTATTAGTTGTATAATTGTATGATTTACAATGTGTGATAAAATAAATTGTATAGATGAGAGGAAAAAAAATAAAAAATATGATAACACATGTAGTTAGATGAGAAACAACTCTTCTATGGATACAATTCTAGATGAAAAATATTTGGTACACATACAATTAGAAAAAAATGAAAAGAGAAATAAATTATTTATATCATTTTTTACTTTTATTGTTTAATTTTTCTTACCTATGTGTTTGCCTAAATATTTTAGATTTGTGTTTTTGACCAACTAAGACTTTTTCGTTAGATGAGAGGAAACGACACACAAGTATCTTTCAGCTCAACTAAAGATCTAGAGTTTGAACATTTAAAGTGTAGCTTCAAAATTATTAGGGTCTGCCAAGCAGGCCTACGGCATAGCCTATGACAGTCAGGTCATGTCAGACTAAACTTTTTTTTTTAATAGAGAAGGATTATGTTTTTTAGAAGTCTATTTAGTTAAAATGGCCGAGTCACATGCCATAAAAAAATCCTCTCAAGCCTCTCAAGTCAACCTACTTAAGTAAATATAAATAATATTATTATATTATATTTTGTACTTATAAATAAATTAAAAATTCCCCCTCAAAATAAATTATAAATTTGTTAACCTTTTCGGTAATTTAAACTTACAAGTATACATTAGTGTTTCTGCATATTTAAATGTATTACTATAAACTAAAATTGAAATATGATATAATGTATAGTCAAATTCTCTAAATATTCATGTTTAATATCAAAAGGGGGTTCAATCTCATTGCAATATTTGCTAGTTTATTTAAACTTATAGCACATTATTTATTTAAATATGTTCATATGAAGTACGCTTTTGAACATGTTAGCAAGTCATATCAAACTTTCAAAAGGTCAGACTCTGGCTTAAAAAATAAGTCTATGACAGCTCGCAAGCCAGACTTAGACCTTAAAATTGTTGACAGGTCAGGCTTAAACCTTACAAAAGCTAGTTCAGCCTAGTTTATTCTCACTCCTAGTTGTTAGCGTGCGGACCTCTTTGGTTGGTGATTTTTCTACACCTCAATAAACGCTTTGAGTCTTGAAGTCTGCCCAAATTTTAGTGAGCTCCAGAATCGAGCTCACTTAAACTTTCTTACTTCAAAAAGTTTTTTTGGGGTAATTTGTTGCTCATATGATCTTTGTTCATCTCAGGATATGCGATAACTAGTTTATACACCCAAAAAAAAATGTAATATAAAATGAAAAACAACACAAAAATTAAAATTATTAATTTGTTACTTATGGTTAGTGACAAAAATTGATGTATGCAAAAGGAAAATGCTAGCTACATAAGTGATTATTGATTATGACCATTTTGTACTTTGGTAAATGGTAAGTCACACTCACATTATAGAACTTCCCACGCACCTTCCAAGAAGGCCACGAAATATTACAACTATGCCTAGCATAGCAACAACCTTAAAATTTACTCCTTCCTCAAATTTCCTTCATATTAATTTGTTCTTTTCCTCGTCTAACTATATATATAAATGCTCGTTCCACATACATATTTCCAACAACAAATCATTGCTCCTCATTATAGAACAGTAGGCAAAGCTAAAAAATTTCATGTTTTCTTTTGCTTAAATTACAACTTCACAAAATTGAGCAAAAATGGCATCGAGTTCCAAGAAGAATGGTGGATCGGTTGTTTTTGAGGACTACTTCCCTTCAATGATGGAGAAATTGGGAAGTGAAGGGTTTATGAAGGAGTTGGCAAATGGTTTTAATGTGTTAATGGACAGAGAAAAGAAAGTGATAACATTTGAGAGCTTGAAGAAAAACTCTGCATTGCTTGGGTTGGAAGGTATGAACGATGATGAGATTAATTGCATGCTAAGAGAAGGTGATCTTGATGGAGATGGAGCTCTTAATGAGATGGAGTTTTGCACCCTCATGTTTAGGTTGAGTCCTGCTTTGATGAATGACTCTAAACAACTTTTGGAAGAAGCTATTTTCACTGGCCATTGATGACTTTTCTCCTTTTGTTAATGTCCTTGATCTTAATTACCTTCTAAGCATGCTTTAGTGTGTGTTTGCGTGTTTCTAGTTAGTTGATGAAAATATTATTCAACAATGCACTCTTCTTTTTGTTTGTTTTCAGTATGTTGGTGAGTATGTCATGCTAACTAGTAGGCATCATCATCAAAATATAAGAAGAAAAATTGTTGATTTAGGCTTGAGTCCCTTGAGTGAGAAAAAAAAAGTTTTCTAATTCCTAGTATTTATTCTAGGTTTCATTTTGATCCTTTATGTATTAAAGATTTCACTTTGATTCATCACGTTACAAATGGTCCACTGTTTTAGTCCACTGCATCAAATTCTAATTTAACACATTGTTAAAACAATATTATGTGACAGATCGTGTACTAGGCAGCATTTGTTTGTTGATGTGGCTGCTACACGTAGTGATGACTAGAAGCGTTTACGTTTTACATGACTGAAAAATAACTTCTTTTTTTGAGGGAATGACTGAAAAGTAACAATTTAAAATTTCCTTAAAAAAAAAAAAACTTAGTCCCTCTAATTCAATAAAGTTGAAATTAAAAAGCATCCAAGTCGAACAGAGAATATCTCAAAGTTCAAACACCATTTACAAAATACTTAAAATTATATAAATCATAAATCTTTATATTATAAAAGAGGGCAGAAGCCCAACAAATACAATTTCGTCCAATTAAAAATGAACAATATGACAATGACAATATAAATTAATTTGATTATCTATTTTATTCTTAAGACAGAATAATTGATTTTTTTTCTCTAACTTTTTCACTCATTCATTGCTTTTCTTAATGTGTAAAAACAATCCAAAATTTTACTTCGATATATTGAGATCCTGTGGGTTAAAGGATGTTTGTATTCAGAAAAAAGATCTCTCCATTCAAGTAGGAGACCAATCATTCCTTACCTTTTCCATTCCCCCTTTTCTTTTTCCCAAAATCCTCCCTTAAACTCCCATTCAGACCCCCTAAAAAAATTTCACTTTGAACTGTAGTTTTTATATAGGCTAAAATATAGATTAGAGAATGAACTCTACATGCAAAGATTTGACATGCAATTTTAAATCCGATCATCTTTATCAACTCCCATTGGCAGACTTACTAGTTTTTAATCATCAACATAATAATAGGTTTTAACTACATTACAATATAAAAACATCAGGAGAAAATCATCAGTTGCCAGTTGCATTGGCCATTATCACATAGATCCTTGCCACAACTCTGTGTTACTATTATTGTTGCAACAAATGCGCAGACATGCAATGCTGAAACTGCAAGAATGAGACAATACATCTGCTTCATTCTGCAGAATCTACTCAGGCTACAAGGGGGCAAGGGGTCATGCCCTCACAGAACTCACTAGCTCCAAATGCAAAGATATTAGGAAGAATAAAATTAATGATAGCCAACAAATAACAAAGCAACATAAAATGGCGAGTTTTGATTATTAATGCACTAATGTCGGCGTACTTTGTTGATCAAACTTTCAAAATCTGTATAACATTCTAGACATATTTGACCTTTTCAACATTAACAAGACAAGTTACAGAGTACATGTGCCCTCATTAACAACCAAGCTCAGTGTGGAGCCGAAAAAGCATCAAATAAAACGTATCTCCAATAGATCATCCTCACTTTGGATAGAGGATATCATAGTGACCAGGACGATATAGTAATGTGATGAAGGGATTCTTCTTTTCAGAGCTACCACTAGCACTTGGGAGATCACCAACAACCGGAGTGAAATCATGATGATTTACACTGACACCACCAGCATCACATGAGCTACGGTCAAGATACACAACACGGATTGGAATGCCCAATGCATCTGAAAGGGCAGTAATGTGAACATGGTCGCTCTCTTCACCCATTGGCTCAACAGCTGATTTGCAGAACTAAACAGCAACATGAAAGAGATGGGGAATATTATATCAAAATCAGATGACAATATCCATATACAAGGTTTTCTGCAATAACCTAATAGCTATATTCTTTCTTTCTACTCAGATCCTAACTTTAAACTCAACTTTTGGAGAGATGCAAAAATTTTAGCATTGAAACTAACCTGCTCAACTGTTGTATTGGTTAAGCCCATAATGAAAGGTTCAAAAAATTCTGAGCGCTTTTGTATTTCAGCAGATGTAACAAATCTGAAGAACATAACAACTAAGAGAAACAGTTTGTCAAGAAAAAAGGAAGAAATGAGATCAAAACATTTGGGCATTGGGACAGGGCTAAGTCACTCACCATAATCTGAAACTGACTGATCTCGACTTCTAAGAACAAGCTCTTCATGACTGTGATCATATAATATATAAGTTCAATCAAATATAATAATTAGAGCTAGATGAACAGCAAATTGGACAATTCAATATTCCGAAAATATATCATGCTTCCAGTTCAAAATTGTCAATGAAAATTCATAGTGAAGGAGTTGGTTAACACCTTATGGAACTCTCCTTCCCTTGAATAACGTCTTCCAGCTGCTCAAGGAATAACTGAAATTTTTACAGTGTGATGGTAAATTAATATTCTTAAATGAGGAAAACAAGTACTTCTACAGATATAGAATTAGTACATCTGTCTGGGGTCCAGATGTCCAATTCACAGCATTTTTATAAAATAAAAAATAAAAAAATAAAGCAATGTATTTGTGGCTGTGTTTATACTTTCACCAACACAAATAGAATAACTATATGCCAGAAAATTTTCCACATTGTTCCATTAAATAGAAACCTTTGTTAAGCCTATATTTTTTCTCTTGTATGATTTTCCAACTTTTTTGAACAATCAAAAGTTTTTATTACCATTTCTGGTCAGTTCTCCTGGGAAAAGTTAAAAGAGATAAAAACAAGTTTATGAATAGCTTCCACTACAAAATACACCCTATGACATTGCTCTGGTCTGCCAATTTCTGATGCAAAGCACTTCAATAGCTCCATATCGTAATATTAACAGGCCTAAATTTTTAAATTTAAACTACTGTAGTTCTTGGTTTTCAGCATATGATATCACAATAAATCCGCATCAAAATGAATATCCTCTATTAAAACTTGAAAGGGAGAAAAGTATGTAAAGAAAAAGTGACCAGTCAGCTATGGAATTTTGATTTGTTAACGATTTTACAAGTCGTGTGAGAGTCTGGTGAATTTATTGATATCGGAATTTGAATTCATTTTTGTAACTTCAGTTTTCTGAATTTTAAAGAAATAAATACATTGCTGTACTCGTACTACTCGTAATTATCAAGTCATGATATTCAAATAGTACTTGTAGTTCAAGGCTTGATAGACAGATAGCACATATGCAAATTACTAGCCTAACCTAAAGGCCTGCAGAGATTACTATGTATACCCAAACACAGTATGCCTATGTTTAGAGAATTTTTCATAAGATTAGTGGGTACATTCATTTTGGCTGGTAAATATGTTAGATACTTAATATGAAAAAATATTAAGCCCAGAAACACAAGGAACGAAGAACGAAGAATCCAGTTGATAAGTTACCGTAAAAAAATCTTCAAAAGTCAATTCTGCATAACCCAAGGTCTGAAGTGCTTTTCTACTTCTCTCAACATTGGCTTTGATGCGATCAATTTCTGCACTGTCTTGAGCTTCCAAAATATGCTCCTAGAGAATGAGATAGAGATAATTTATGGGCTGAAATTATTGGAAATTTGGAAGGTTTCATTCATACTCCCTAGACCCAAGCCAGAATATATCCATCGAAGGTTAAAGTAGAGAATAAGCAATTAAACTGGAAACAATAAAACATACAAGGTATGAAAACGTAACAGTAAAATATTTAAGGTATGAAAACATAACAATAAAACATACAAGGTATGAAAACATAAAGCCTCGAAAGAAGCAGTTTCCATCTCCACGAGTACGCCGAATGGCAGCATATTGCCCATCAAGCACCTGCATTAAAGGAAATAACAGAAAGATTCAAGAAACATGAAAATAGGGAATGAAACAATACGACATGGCACAAAAGGAAATAGAGATAAAAGGTTGATCAATCAAACCTTGATTTTCTCCAGTAATATAGGACTGCCTGATTGATATTCAGCAGCCAAGCTAGATAATGGTTCCTGCCAATTGAACACATGAAACCTTAACCTTTGTTCTTTCAATCATTTCTAAAATCATATTCCATCCTCTCCATCCCCCCAGTGAAAAAATCCCAAAGGATAACAATAAGCACGCAAAGTAATGCTATTTTAGTTTAACAAATTATGACACTTTCCTCTAGTTAAACATGTTAGCACTGTGTAAAGTAAACAAAACAAACCTTAATGACTAGATAAGCAAGGAAACAGGTTTCAAAGAGTGATGCAAGGTTTCATCCAATATATATATATATATATATATATATATATATATATATATAGTTAGTAACG
>Ga0315913_1010453_pt1 | contig 10679 bp, 7 predicted proteins | sample MpolsnodulesMG_FD_207736 | JGI IMG/M metagenome (GOLD analysis project Ga0315913, IMG submission 207736) | Medicago polymorpha root nodule microbial communities from Los Angeles, California, United States - small nodules | ecosystem: Host-associated > Plants > Roots > Nodule | place: USA... | reverse complement strand
TCTTTTATACAGCGATACCTCAGGCTCGAAAAGCATCCTTTGCTCGTTTTTTAGAAAAGCACAAGGAGAGGTTAGTATTGATGCCTTTTCTTGATAAAAGTAAAACATAGTTACCATCCTAGGCTTAAGGGCAACCATTTCTACACACATTACTTTTTTTGCGCCCCTTCAAATTGAGGGGTAAGGAGGATAATAACTTTGCTAATTTTACTAAAACTTAGCATTTGTAGTATTTTACATTACTTAAGCATTTAGTATTGTGTTTGCAGGGTGATGAATGCAGCACCATATAACGTTAACAAGAAATCTGAAGAGTGTACTGCTTCATAATACAACGGCGTTAACTTTTCTGCAGATACTGCTACTAATACTCTCTCAGCCAAGCAAGGATAATAGTCCCTAGCCTTAGGAAACTACTTAAAAGAAAAATGTCGTTGTAAGTTGAAACCTAGAAATGCAGGCATCGTAATTGAGTGCAACTTTGCTGACATTGTCAACTACGTTGATAACTTTGGTGGTGTAGGGCTTTTACTTTGTTAATTCAAAGGTGGAATGGATTTTAGTTTCAAACAATGTATTAGAATTGGAAAACTCTTCTCTTTCTATTTCTAGTTTGGCCTTTGAATTATTTTTGAAAATGAAGGTTTAAAGAAAAACTCAAACTTTCAATGTAAACTATACAAAGAAATAAGGACAGCAACAATTGCAAAGCACTTCCTAAAAGTGATTATAATGAGTCTCTATTCCAAAGATCCCTCGTGAGGAAGCTGTGGATTGTCAACTCTTCCAACATCGCAAGCAATCCAACTTAGAGTTTTGAAAACATAAAAAATCAAGTGAATTAGAGCTATAATCACAAATCTCCTTACAATTATCTATGATCGAATTACATATTCCAAAGTTTTTTTTTGGTGATTTTATGTGAATATGTTTGTTTACAACAATAAATAAATGAAAGAGTGATGATATATTTCGTAAACAAAACATCTAAGACACCACAAAAGATATTCGGTCTAACAATGTCGTGTTATAGGTTGTGCTAAACCTTACTATCTACAAATCACATGTTTGATTTTTCTTCATGCGTTTTTTTTTGGTTACATTTCTTCATGTGTTTAAATTTACAGCACGATTTTCGTTAACCAAAATTTATTATTAATATTTTTTGTATTACTCTTTGATTTCAATGGGAAAATAACCAAAATAAATAAAGCCTCACCAAAATTGTTCCCACAAAAAATCGAAATATTTAAATGAACAATTGAAAATTGCACTTAAGAATATTCAAATAAAATGTGACATATTTAAATTGTGTTAAGCATTTGAATTTTTATTTTTTGAAGGAAAGCATTTGAAATTTTTGTCAACAATTTGTGCAAAATAACTTTCAATTAAATAAAAACCACTTTTTTAATTTTTCTCTCTCGTTATCACCTTGCATTTAGAAGTTAAAAAACAGATTATCATAAACTGCGCCGACCAGTTTCATCGTACACTGCAAACTAACTAATCGTGATCTACATTTTCTCGAAGGAACAAAACAATGTGTTACTAGGTTGTGTTCAACACAACAAAAGATGCAGGATTCTCCAAATTCAACAACCGAATTTCAAGTAGGCCAACGAGTACATGCATCTGGTGATTCAACGCGAATCGGAACAGTGAAGTATGTTGGAAATGTAGAAGGCTATTCAGAATCATGGGTTGGAGTTGATTGGGATCATGGAGATGGTAAACATGATGGATCCATCAATGGTGTTCGGTATTTTCATGCTAACAATGATACTTCTGCTTCCTTTGTTCGTCCTAAGAATCTGTGTAATGGTATTTCGGTTTTAGAAGCTCTTGAAAAGAGATATCGTAGTACTTCTACTAAAGATGAAGAGGGTTCGTACATCTCTCACTTCAATTCATTTTTTCAATTGCGAAACTCATACACATTTGACAAAAAATAGTGGATAGTTGATAAACTAGTTTATAGTGGATAGCTTATAAGCTAGCTTTTAACTTATAGCAGATAAGCTAGCTGATTAGGTCGTATTGTTTGGTAAAATTAGTAGTTGAATTGGTTGCTTATACATATGAAATGACATAAAAAAGATGTTTAATTAATATTTAATATTTTCAAGTAAGATGACAAGGGTAAAATTGAGAGATAAAATGACAAGCTATAAGCTTTAAATTATAAGCTAATTGATTTAGCTTGTCAAAAGCTATAAGCTCGTGACAAAAGAAGTTACTAAATAAGCTATAAGCTAAAAATCTGGCATTGCCAAACAGAGGTGGAAAACCTGCACCCCATCATATAAAATGTGTCTTGCAGTCTTGTACCATCGGAGTTATACTGTATCACTAAATTTATTTCTATTTATGTGTATTTTATATGAATTTTGGGCACTTGGAAGTAATGTATGATTTTGTTTTGTTTTTGCAGATGAAATGTATGTTCTTTCGAGTACCAATAAACGAGTTTCTATTCAATTAATGGGTAAAAGTGAACTAGATGATAAGCTAAGTCGATTTGAGGAGCTGACAAATGTATCATTGGCATTTATGGGTGTTAGTTCCCATGGAATTCCATGTCAGATTAGTACTACTGTGCCGAGTAAGTTGAACTCTATAACAATCCTATTTTTTTGTTTATATAAAGATAAATGAAACATCAATCAAACTAGTGGCATCGGTTTTTCATTTTGGGCAGGGAGGGTTGATAGAATTGTTGTAATATTACTGAATTGGTTGCTTTTACCTTGCTTAAAATAATGGTTTTAAATAGCGGTAACAATTTGGGTCACGTCGCAATTCTTGATTTTGTGAAGAATCGTGGTCAAATATGGTTGATGTGGGCTCAATCGCGGTTGTGTTGCAATTTTGGGAACATAAAAAACTGTTATGCCTCGGCCCAGATCGAGGTCACAAACCTTTATTTGAAACTCTGGTTAAGCAAGCTGATTTTACTTGAAGTTACAATAGGAAACTTTGATATCTGATTTTACCATCTAAGAAAATATGAATGGAACAAAAATCCATGTTTTGTAACTGTACCTTTCTGTTAATAGATATACAAGAACTGGATCTGTCCGGGAACCTTCTTTCAGAGTGGAAGGTATGTTCTGCAACTAGGTCTTGTGCACTATTCTCTCCTGGCCACTGCTGCAGCTTCGAGTCTGCTTATTTTCTTCACGCCATTGGCAAAAAAAACACTAGGATCACATATTTTGGAGGATATCTATTATCTGCATACCTGTCGACGTTGTCTTTTATCTCTTGGAAAAACCTTTTTCTATTCCAAAAATAGCACTAGGATCACTTGCAAAACTCACTTTTATTTACTTTGCATGGCCCACTATCTTTTTAGCCATTGGTCAACACAGCAATTGCTATTTAATCCATTTTCTTTAATCTTTTTGCAGGATGTTGGCATCATTTGTGAACAGTTACCTGCTCTGAAGGCTCTCAACTTATCCTACAACTTAATGTCACCATATAAATCTGAGCTTCCATTACTAAAAAGCATCCGTGTTCTGGTTTTAAATAATACCGGTGTAGATTGGGAGCAGGTTTCCTTCTATGTCTTTTCTCAACTTACGTCTCTTGCTTACATTTCCTTTATGTTTAACTAGGAGTTGCTAAATATTGCCTTTGTAACTGGGCAGGTTGAACTGCTTAGACAGTCATTGACAACAATTGAAGAGCTACATATCATGGGAAACAATATAAGCAGAATACTGGTATGTTATATTGGTTCTATAACGTGCTTGTTCAATATGTTGATTTTTTGAACGAAGCCTAAGTAGAGAGTAGCATTGTTGACACAGTCTTCACTATTTGTCATCCTGCTATGTTTCTCCTTGCCCTCAAAAGTTTCTTGTTTAACAGCGGGGGATAAAAAATGTATCTAATTAAAAGAAGCTAATAAAGATGTTTTTTTTTCCTCTTAATTTTATGGTAGATGTTGCAGTTATATTTGGGATTTGGGATGCTTTGTTGAATGCATATTTTCTCTTCTGACATTGGCCTGGATATGATATACGATTTCTGTTTTCACATTAAAAATATAGGAACTTAGTTAATATGATAGGTGATAGGTTTGTGTATAGGTTTTCACTTTCATGTTTTTGTAGCCTTGCTACTTCTTATCAACTTTATAAAATAAACCACAAACAATTTTAAGCCGTCTTTTTCCTTTCTCTGTTCAGCCTGTGTCATCCTCTATGGTTCGGGGTTTTGATTCTCTGCGACTGTTGAATTTGGAAGATAATTGTATAGCGGAATGGAGTGAAGTCATGAAGCTTTCTCAACTAAGATGGTTGGTAAAGAAAACTTTGTCTAGTTCTCAAATACAGTTCTGACTTTAGTTTAGAATGATGTCATTTTAACTTTGTACTCCCTTGGGTTTTGGTCTAGTCTCCCCAAGATTTGTCTATTTTTCATCTTTTTAATAATATTAGTAGAGTGCTGCAAATGATAGGTGAAGGGGATGGGGTTCCGACATAGTTGGGATGTCATTCCGTTCACATGATGCTTTTGCACTCTATTTTTTTTTTTTTAAAAAAAACTTTTACTCACATCTGACATCAATAATCAAATCTGCTTCCATGTGGATTGAACCTAAATTTTCTGCTCATTACTTAATCTCTTAACCACTTCACATTTTAGTCATCCAGTTATTGTTTCTGTTAGCCATTTATTGCAAGTGTTCAACTTCAGCATGATAGTTCAGTTGTATAATTAAAGTGAAATGTGGTCGAACCACATGTCTCTGTAACACTAGAAGTAGTAATTGTATCTTATTCTCTTGTTTATAATTTTTCTTCCCTAGAAAAATTCCTGTGCCGTTGGTTAGATTTGGTTTAGAGTATGTTGAATTTGATAAGCTTTTGAAATTATTATGTTTTGTTTCAGTTTAGAGCAGCTTTATTTGAACAAGAATTGTTTGAGTTCTCTCTTTTATCCTCATGATGGTTCGCAGTATCATGAATCAGAAGTTACGGGCTGTAAACCCTTTCAAAAACTGCGCTGCCTTCTGTTGGGTACGATAATGCTATCCTCTTGATAAGATCATCATACTGAAATGTGTTGTGAATTCTGGCTATCAGCTGACCTTTTAAGTCTTTCAATTATCATACAGGTGACAACAACATAAGTGATCTAGCCTCTGTTGACTCATTAAACTTGTTTCCTAACTTGGTGGTAAGGTTTATACTATGAAGTATGTATTATGCTTTTTCTATTTATTTTATTTAATTCATGATTATGCATGACATGGATACTGTTTTGTATCTGTAACAATGAGTCCAGGACCATGGACTGTAGTATCAAATAATCCATTTGAAAATGGTATATTTGGGGTGGGGGGCAATTTGAAATTATTTGTAGCTTACCTAAGTGTGAAAGTCTTCCATATCTTCCTGTTATTTGATTGAATTATTGCGTCTCTTGCTTTCTGTATAATTTTTTAGTTGTTTATTACTCTCGCTACAATTCTTATTTTATCATTTTTGCCCAACCTGATATTTCCGCATGTGGTTTTCCCTTCTGGTTTAGCGATTGAATTGAGAATAAAGAAAGACAGTTGCATAACTTAGTACTCCACCATACTTTGTTAGAGAATACTGAACTACAACGGAGTGGATTATATGTCATCTTAAAGAGAAAAAAATAGAAATAACATCCAGGATTCGATAAGAAGACATACAAAGAAGAAACCATAGCTTTCTAATCTATCTGAATATCTACTATTGAAACCTCTTTGAAAAATCCATTATTGAGCACCATAATCCCAAAAAAAAGTTTAAAACACTTTATCACGTGCGGATAGTACTAAGCTGCATCCTTAATTTCACTCTACTTGGCAATGAGTGACGCTCTTTCTGGCTTTTGTCCTACATATGCTTTAGGAGAGGAATTTTGCAGATTTCCTTTTGAAAAGTAATTATCTGTTTTAGCAGAGAATCTTTACATTTACAAGTTTCCTCTGTGAATTAAATATTCTGGTTTGCACAATTTGTTTCCCTATATGTATCACTACATTCTTTCCTTTCTTTATCTTATTCTATCCTCTGTTTTTCTTCACTATTTTATTTTTCTAGAGCATCTTCTTACTTACAGAAGCTAGATTCTATTCTAATTATATATCTTTATTAACAATAAAGGATATCAGGCTTTCTGGAAACCCAATAACTGATGCTGCGAAAGGTGGGGTTACAAGATTTGTTTTGATCGCTCGTTTAGCAAAAGTTCAGATATTGAATGGGAGTGAGGTGCGATGAAAGATCCTTCTATTGCTTATTTGCACCTTTTATACACTCTTTAACCAAATGTAATGCATTTACTTCTAATTATCCTTTCAGATTACCTCTCGTGAAAGGAAGGACTCTGAGATTAGGTATATGCTTCTTAAAACTTTGTGCTGCAAATACACATTAAGCAACTGAAACATCCATTATAATAATCTATTATGTGTATTGTTTGTCAAGGGTCCTTATAGTTTTTTAGTAGTGCCCTTAACTAAATTGGATTTTTGTGTTGCTCCTGTTTTTTCTGATCATTTAGCTCTGAACATGTGGTATTTATTATGTGTATTTGAACTGCATACATTTCCTCATTGGAGAGGTGGCTTGTTCACCATCCTGTAATTCAGCAAAATTCATTCCTTTCCCTGTCATACCATTGGAGAGAATGATCTATTTGAGAATTGCAGCAAGGTGCTACTTCAGTCTTGGATGTGTGGTTACTTGGGTAGCTCTCCTTGTCATTGTTGGTCATATGCTGTATACCATTGGATGACTGTATTCCATGGAAAGCAGAAATTAACTGCTTCTTCCCTTCTGGCCATTTACTTTCAATCAAATATCCTTGTAGAAGAAGAAGGGTTTTTAGGGACATCTTTGACACTATTATTGAGGGTGAATCCTTTCCAGAGAATTTCTCTCATCTTGCTTTCTTTCTTGGCCATTCTCGAACGAGCAGGCATGGAACTAACCCAAACGTTTCTGAGCCTCCTGGGTCAGATAAAGCGCCCAGACAATATAAATACAGAATACTCAATCAAATGCAAGAGAATAAGGCATAACACCAATCAAACCCACTCTTGTGAGTTGTGTCAGAACCCTTTAACTCAAGTCGTAGCTTCCTGTACCAACCCCCCTGCTGCCTGGATTGGCACCAGCGACCTATAAAAGCTTTGAAGTTCTCTTCTCTCTGGGCATGTCACATCAGATGTTTAATTCATTCACTTCACTAAGAAATTATTTTAATATCAAGGATGGCTGTGCGAGAAATGATTTAATCTTTTTCTCACATTTACTGTTATGAATACATTTTTGGTTTGGTTTCTCTTTTAAGGAATGGCCATTGGACTCATGTATTATATCTATCTTCATACGTGATATGTGTGTGTTTTTCAAATATGTTTACCTTCTAGTGGCTCATTCAATTAACAGTTTACATCTTATTGGCATTCAATGCAAACAATTTTTTATCTTATGTTTTATTTACAATTTCTATGCAGGTATGTTCGGCTTGTGGTCTCAAGGTTGCATGTTAATCCTGAAGAAATCAAACAGCACCCCAGGTAAATTCATGCAAGTGAGCGGTTGTTGGGATCTTTGCTCTATGATCTATGTTCAGTATGTGTTGTGAATTTGTGATGGCTAGAGAAAGCTGGATGAAAATGCTGTTCAGAAGTTGGTAACTCTGGGTTCTGACTAATAGGGCAATTTTTTTTCTTTTTAATGATAAATGTTAGTATAGTTAGTATTTTATTTTAGTCCCTGCAAAATTTATTCATATTGGAATTGGTCACTGTAATATAAAATATTTGATTTAGCCCCTCAAAATAAGGACTAAAATGAATATTACAGGAACCAATTTCAATATGAATAAATTTTGCAAGTGCTAAAACAAAACACCAAAGAAGACCAAAAGTAAAAAGTACTATATTTGCAAGAACTAATATGAAAAATTATTTTTACCGGAACTGAAAGCAAAAAAGGTATATTTGCGCGGACTAGAAGCCTATTTAAACCAATCTTGATGATGGGGTTCTGTTTTAGAGAGTGGGAATGCTAAAAATATTTGTCTGTCTCGTGTCTTGCGCTCCTTAGTTGTGCATGAAAAGGTGGGTTTAGTGTTTTGAATGTTCCTTCCATTGAAATTTAGGGGGATTAGATGATATAAAAGATGAATACTGTGTTTTGAGGTTTTGTTTTTACCCTTCTCTTCTCAGAGTTGAAGTATGCCCTTTCTCTCTATTGCACAATCAGATGGACCTAAATGTTGATGGAATTTCCATTTTCAAGAAGATTTTGAAAAATTGAAACCAGGACCTAGATTCAAAATATAAAGCAATTTCTACCTCGTATTGCAATTGTTTTGCGGATGTACTGATGTGTTTTATTACAGATTTTCCGAACTGAAGAATTTTTACGAAATTGAGGATCAGCCGCCTTCAATTGGAACAACTGGTGGTCCACAAGCAATTAGCTCAGGATTCTTGTGTATGGACTCTAAATGTTAATTTTGTTCACCAGCTTCCTTTTCTGAACTTTCAATAGCTTAATTAACTCGAATAGAGATTAAATGCAGCTGTCACTCTGAAGTGTGTTGGAGCATCCATGGGTGAGAAAAAACCATTGACAAAGAAGCTGCCAGCAACAACTACTGTAAAATACCAATACTTTCCTTGCAATATAATGTTGAGACTTGAGTCTATCAAGACATTTAAACAATCCTTTTTATTACTATGTTTCTCTCAGGTTGGCAAGCTAAAATTTCTCTGTGATAGCTTTTTTAAGCTGAAGTCCATGAAGCTAAATTTATTTCTTCAAGAAGAGGTTTGTTTGTATTAAGAATATACTGTGCTATTTATTATCATGATTGCCCTACTTCAAATTTTATTGAGTGGAAGCAACAACCTTATGACGATCTTAAAAATCATTTTTGATCTGCCTTGGTTGATGCAAAAAACTTCAAACTGATATGCCTCAAATTTGTGATTGAAATTAGTTGTTACATGGATTTGAATTTTCAGGGATCTCCATTGCCCTTGCTGCTTGACAATGATTCGTCATCGCTTATGGACCTTGGGGTTGGCAATGATTCAGTTATCCTTGTAGACGAAGATAGTTGATCAAAATGTCAAAAAAATTATGATCAGCCTAGTAAACTTTATACCGTTCTGCTTAGGTGCGATTAATCTTATAGAAAAGTATGACTTTATATTGAAGAACCTATTCTGTTTAGTAGGTCATAAGATTTTGGTAAATGTTTCAGTCAAACTTCTTATTTTGGAACTTTGATGCACTATTTGATGGGAGTTATTTTTTACCTCGTGCTCGCTACTAAATCACCCAAGTGTATTTCTATACGGCATACATTGTCTAGAAGTGCACTTTTGGACGACACAATTATTATAATTTTTGATTGTGTACATATATACTCATGTTGAATTGTGTGGAATGTTATTGGAATATTTTAATTTGATGGTCTTTTTCCTTAAATGCCAATAGTGTCTTGCGTGAATCTCTAGTTTGATTCAGTGACATTTGGGTCTCATAGAATCAATGGTATATTAGGAAATGATCATAAAAAAGCAACAACAGACCCAACATTTTTGTGTGTTGATAAAATAAAACTTTTTATTTTTTGTTACTAGTAAAAGGTTGCATTTTGTTAATGCGAAACGGAGCCGCGTGTGAAGCTTATGGAATTTTTGGAATCGATTTAAGAAGTTTCTCCTTTGGTTTTCTTTATGATTGCTCAAAGTGTTTGTTAAGAGTTACTTGGTTGGCTAGGTTCATCTAGTTGGGGTTACGCACCGACCTTATGTTTTTTCTATGCCAGTTAGAAACAAAGAGGACCTAAGTCCCAAAAAAACTAAACAGCAATTAATCTAGGGGGTGCAATCCCAACAAATTAGCCATAATCAGAGTTCTAATGCCAGCATGACACTGCTCATAAAATATCATTATGGGACCATGCTCACAACCCATATTTGCAATTGTATCAGCACATGAATTAGCTTCACGATATGAATGACAAACTTTGATTTCTCAATCCTTATAAATTAGTTGTCAGCCCACTACCCATACTATAATTCTTCTAAGTATATGCAATTACTTTAGAATCCACATGAAGCTCAACTTTCGTATGCCCACGAGAGTTAGCCATCCGCAATCCCTCCAAAACACCCCATAGCTCCTCAAATAAGCATTGCTCCTCCTTAAGTTCTTTGAAAAACCACATTATCAAGCACCTGATCCCTCCGAACATGACCACCACAACCAGCACAACTCATTGCTAGCTCGATCCATGTTCAGATGAACCCAACCCTCCTGGGAGTTTTCCCTGCATCCAAGCTTGAATACGATTTCTACTTTTATGAACTGAATTACTACTCAACACTTGGTGGTACCAGTACACTAATTTATAAGCCGATGAAACCAACAAAAAAAATAGCGTATTCAAATTGGAAGGACTCCAAATGCGTTTGATCAACTTCTTGGTCACTATAGGGTGGGAGCATTACACAGGGCGTCTTAAATAATTCAGAGGCCCTGCTGTAATTTAAAAAAAATAAAATAAAATTTAGGAGGTTAAATTGGAGAAGAGTTGGGCTGAATCCAGAATAAATTACGTCACAAATTCAAAATCCCATCAATGCTGGAAAAATTAAA
>Ga0315913_1010451_pt1 | contig 10681 bp, 6 predicted proteins | sample MpolsnodulesMG_FD_207736 | JGI IMG/M metagenome (GOLD analysis project Ga0315913, IMG submission 207736) | Medicago polymorpha root nodule microbial communities from Los Angeles, California, United States - small nodules | ecosystem: Host-associated > Plants > Roots > Nodule | place: USA... | reverse complement strand
TAATTACACCTTGCAGAAGCCAAAAATCAGCTTTCCAAAAGTGTTTTTCATCCCAATTTCACATACCAACTTGCCTCTAGCCTAGAGGACTCAGAAAACATGTTCAACAAGCATGGGAATCCAAATTAAACATCACAAGAACACATATAAATTCATAGGGTACTAACATGAAATCTATTTAATTAATTAAGTTGTTTTCTCATAATAGCTTATTCTACCCAAAGGGAAGCTTTTCTAACTAAAAGGAACTCACCAATACATCTCTGGCCACTTCAATCAGCTCAAGCATCAACAAAGCTCATGCCATAGCTTATTGCTTCTGCTTTCGGATTTTTAACTCAAACATCAACTTATCCATAATCTCATCACTTCTGCCATTGCTACAATTTCACATAATCACTTTCCTGACAGTTTTCCCAAAACGGCTTATTTGCAGCTTATGACTTATGAACGTTCCGATTTCGACTCAAACTTCAATCCGAACTCTTACTAAGTCTATCAAGCAATTATATTCAGTTCTGGAGCTATTCAACCAACTTAAACCCGCAATTCAACTTATTCCGCAAAAATTATGCCAAAACCCGTAAGTGGCTTTCAGCAGGATTTTCCAAACTTCAAACGTGTTTTCTGAGTTCATTTTTAATCCGAATCATATGAAACACATATCCAAATTGAAGGGAATAAAATGTAAAATCCAGAAATCCAACAATTAGCCAAGTCTGAGGAACACAGCAACAGCTACGACAAAAAATCCACTCATATGCCATACGAATTTTTACTTAAAAATCACGGAGTTCAAGCATAATCACTTCTTAACAACAACAGCTCAACCATACACAGCTTCACCCTATCACACAAACCCAGCACCAACAATAGACAACATTAACTTAAAATCCAACTCTTAAAACAACTTATAGCTTCTACAAGTTTCAATATAATCCAAGCTCTACCCCACTTATCCAAACATGTAAAAACAGTTCTTAATCCACTCATACAGCCACTCAAGCATATAATTCCTGATATAACCATCACAAGAACAAACATAACAACTTACTCACATACGGCCTTCAAATCCTTTACCCAAAGTTCAGTTTCTAGTTCTTCTTTCAATCCCCACTTCTGTAAAACAAACCCAAATGTGCATAACATCTAAACATACATGCAAAGCTTAAATCACCCTTTAATCCTTCTATGAAACTTCCAGCAGCTTATGCTTAAACCTCTAGCTCAAATTCTCACTTTTTACCCAACCCCAACCTTGCATAAATGATTCTATAGCTCCACATGCAACAACCTAACATTCTTTCTTGATTCCCAGCAGTCCAAACCATACCTGAAGGCCACCAATAGTCATCTGCAAGTTAAGACATTCATGGTGAAAGAAATTGATGTTGTGGGAGGAAGGCTAGGGTTCGGCCCAATGGGGAAGGAAAGGGTAAATCCTTGCTCTCATCAGTTCACGTATGCTACAAGGGTCACCATTAAACATTTGCATGTTGAAATTGATAAAAGATTGAAGGGAAAAGAAATACATGCTTAAAATTCTGCACTGATGGTAGATAATAATTAAGAGAATTTGGACAATAACAAAGACCTAACTATAACAAATACGTAAATCTTCCAATATTCTCCAATCCTTATCAACATATCTATAATATCAAATACAAATTGACTATGATGTGCATCATCCCATTAGATCCCTTTCTTCTTTGGGCTACTGTCATAGCCACAAACCAGTTGTATGTGTGCTGAAACAAGAGAAGCATGCTGCCATTTAGGATTCATGAACCTGTTGAATGATTCTCATTAGGTATTAAACATTGGTTGCTTCTATTATTCTAATTCATCCCATTTCACCATTCACAAACAATGGGTAACCAATATGTCATACAAAAGATAATATGAAAAAAAAGAACTCCCGTATTGAATTTCTTATTTAATCAAAAAAAGAAAAATCAAGTTTATAATTGTTGCATTGTCTTCATTGAAAAGTTTTTTTATGGTTATTTGCATATTAATTTTGCATATAATGTGCACAATGAGATATTGAACCTTTAATGGTTTCTTCAAGAAATCTCTCATCAAACTACTGTTTTGTCTTTTGTTTTCACTGTGCAAGTCACTGTTTCTATAAAATATGTATGTGAAGCTATCGTACAAACTTCTATTTTAGCTTTACAAGAAAGCCTTCTCTAGCAGTACTTCTTACTGATATACAAAAAAAATAACCAGAAAAAGACTTGTGGATGTTTTACACTAAAACAAAAAAATATATGTTGTTTTTATTTGATTTATAAGCTTTATTCATAGAATGAAGTGTTAAGACTTCAAGTTGTGTTAAATTTAATTTAAACATGCAGAAGTTTTCCAACAGATTAAAGTGTTCAAACATTAAGTTATACATTCATGTATAGCTCATTAATTTGAAATTAGTTTTTGTCCTGGTTTGAAATAGAGAAACAGCTATGGGAAAAGTTGAAATTAGAGAACAAAACCTTTCTCCTTCAACATCCATAAACTAATTAGATTATTTTACCAAACAAAACAATTTCAAGCAGTAGCAACCACAGCAAATCACACAAAGTTGTCAATATTTCCAATAAGCATATTAAAATAGTCAACAAATAAACATTTCACGACATATCAGTTAAGCTCATGTAGCATACTAGCCCATGTAATGATGTAACAAATGCAGTCGAAAACATATTACCCTACAAATGTAGCAGCCGAAGAGTTCATAACAAAATACACCCTCCGGTCACTATTATATAAGCAAAAAATAAATTTTTATAATATTATAGATTAGATAAAAATGGTTATTCAATGCAGTTAAAAATGGAATTTTACTTATAACAATGACCGGAGGGTGTATTATCAAGAAAATAGTGAATGATGATATTTCAGTACCTCATTCTTCTTGTTTTTGCCATCTTCTTAAACTTACTCATTGTCCCCAGGGAGTGAAAGCAGAGACTCAGTATACATGACAACTTTGGATGGACTGTTACAGAATGATTGATGCTCTAACAGCTGCCCTTTACTATTGTACTTCACCAATATAGAACCATCAGTTGTTACAATAATAATTTCACCATTTTTTGTGGAGTACATAGGGGAAACGTTCAAGTTATCTGGAATAAAATCAACAGAAAGAACAAGAGTTTTATTCCAAGACGAATGCACTTTGTAATCTTTCAACACCCATATTTCAATTCTTTCACCATCAGAAGTTAGAATCCATATGCTCAGAAATTCGCCAAATACCCAAAAACCAGAATCAGCATCTAAAGTCAGTCCGCCAAAATCATTTAGAAGAGGTGTTTCAATCAGTTTCCTTTTAATTAAATCAAACGCAACAATGACATCCAATTCTAAATCACGGAAATAAGCCAGCCAATGAATAGCCCCATTAAATAGAAACCCTTTTCTATGAGAAGGATCGACAACGTAAGGAAAGTGAGTACCATCAATTTCTTTCCAGGTATTATCTCTAAACGAGAAAACCTCCAAATGTGATGAAACATGGGAAAATACAACCACCAAGTAATCATCTCTTGATTGGTCATAACCAAGGCCATGACAATGTTCTACTGATTTGGAATCAAAAGGAGACACGGGTATTTGTCTTTTAAATCCAGTGGATGGATTCCATAGGAAGATGCCTGGAAGACGGTATAACAATAAAAACCCTCGACACGACCCTTTAATTTCAAAAGGAAAATAAGATTTAGGAAGCAAGAAATTAAGGTTCGGTGAAGGAAGATCATCGTTAAGCCATGCATCAACATCTATAGATCGAATTTCATGAGATAAAGCTGATAAGCCTATAATTCTACGAGTATGTGTTGCGGTGGTGAATTGAAATTGTGAATTTGCAAAGTGGGGATCAGAGATAAGAGAAAACCATGATTTACAAACACACTTGAAACGTATAAGATACTTCACCGGCAACCTCAACAAGATTAGGATTATCAAATCATGAGGCAGATACACCGATGTCTTCTTCTCCATGCCTTCTTCCTCACTCTCCTAGCCTGCTTAGAGTAACCCTAATTTTACAACTCAGCTCCAGCGGCTGTGTTTCTCACTTGATACGATGCAAGTTAGATTTTGATTTTTTCCTTAATAAATAATATTTAGGTTTTTCTATTCGCACCCCATGTATTTCTAGTTAAACTCAAATTTACTTAAAATTTTATGATAATACTAAAACTGCCCTTTTATATAAATTTTCTTAAAACCTTGATTTTATTCATTGTCACTCTAAAATTTTCACCCACAAACAATCATGAATGTTCAATCAATCTTTATAAAAGATTAAAGAGTGAATCGAAACATCTTTCATCCATACTCTATTGCACGTAAGTAATTGAATTTCTTCTTCTTTTTCAATGATACTAGAGTTTCTATTTTTTTTCTTCTTGTTGTTCAACGTTGATATGCTATGCACTTTAAACACGGTTATTTAATGGTGCAACATGAACAACGATAATTAACATTGTTGAAGTTAACTTAAATTCAGCTTAAGTAGATAGATATAAACTTAGTTTACACAACCTACTTAAACTGAGTTTACATGTATATACTTAAAATAAGATTATGTAGAATCATTAAACAAGGTTGAAGAGGTTAAAACAAAATTTATCTTTTAATATTTACACGATGCTTTTTTTTATTGAGTTACTGACATAGTTTTATGGTAGAATTGATTCTTTTTTTTTTGGGAAATAATTTGCAATTTAACAAATAAGAGTGAGAATATTGTGTCAGAGAATGTGTTTTAAATGGTTTCTTATTTTTATTTTTAAGTTTAAAGAGTCCTTAAAAATCTTATAAATCCATAAAGTCATTTCAAATCCTATGAAATCTTATGATGTCCTTTAAAATCCCAATTACAAATCTTAATAATCTTTTAAAATCTTAAAAGTCATTAAAAAATTTCAAAGTCTTTTAAAATCCACATGACTTTTTTATACAAAAATTGTCTTTTAAAATCCTAATCCAATACACCCCCTAAGTTTACGTAATTTATTTAAACTAAGTTTGCATCAAGGTTCTACCATTATCATTTAATATTTATCTCTTAATTTGAAATTAAAAAGGCACTCCTTCTCAAAATTTGTTTCTATGTGGAACTGATTTCTCTTAGACAAGAAGAAAGTGCTCAAAAGGATTTTCTATTTCTTACTATGATTTACCATAATCTTCAACACCATCAACTTTTAGTTTTTTTGTTTTAATTTTGTGGTAGCTTTGTTTTATGCGCACCGAAGTGGGAACTTAAAAACAAGCATAGAGTAGAAAACAAGAGACATAAAGAGTAGGAGAAAGCTCAAAAAGCAAGTATACATGCTCTGAAATAGTACACTTTGATGAAGCGATTAAGTAACAAACTTCATTTCGGGCTTCTAAAACAAAAAGTGTTGAAGAGATTGTTTTTTTAATGACAAAGTGCTAAAGAGATTAATTGTGCATTTGGAATCACAAAGAAAGGTTTTAGATAAAAGGCTTGATATTATAATGTCCTTATGTTTCATTTTAATTCCTATTTTATTGCGCCCATCTTTTATAATATGAATTGTGTTAAGTGAGATATATGTCAATTATCTTACGTTTAAAATTATTTATATTAATATATAACAAGGACGGTGTGTTCTAATCATTTCTTATTCTCTTACGATCTATCTATAAATATTTATTCATGGAATAGTCACTACTTTTGTGTAGATCTATGCGTTAGCGCAGTAGAAAAGGTGGGCAGACGGACATGGACGCTAGTAATAATAAATGAATAATATTAGACACAGGACAAAATTTGCACAGCACAAAATTTGCAATGATTTTCCTTGTTAGTTAGAGTGAGCAATGGAATGAACACCATTACGAAGGTAACTCAATTCTAAAAGGAAACACAATTTTCAAATCATTATTTGTTTTTTATTCTACCGAGGCCTCTTACTGGTATGAGACTAACTACAATATCTATTTGAGTCTTGTGTTTTACAAATTTACTTTCAGTCAACATTTCACATGGAATCATCATCATTTTTATTGGTTCCCTATGCACAATATTCAAGTCGATTGTGATAATGATATGGCTTTGGTGGTTCTTGTGGAACTTGTATCACTAACCACTTCCCAATTTGCAACTCAATGCATTTCAAACAATGGGATCCTGGGGTTGTTTACTTGAGAAAAGGATCGTCTCACAACTAGTTTCATCTGTCATGGAAGGATTATATTTCTAGTATAGTGGACAAAGTGTTCTCCTGATGAGGCTTCATGGCAGAACTGAGAGCAATTACATACTATTTTTTCCATCATTTCACCTTGAGGACAAGGTCAGTTTGAAGGGGTGGGGAATGATACGACCTTGTTAGATGAAGGATTTGTGAGCAAGTAGAGTTGCAGTTGATTACACTTAGTTTTTTCCCTTTCCTAATTTTATGGTTTAGTTTATTTTCTTTCCTAAATTTACTATTCAGTTATTTCTCTTTCCTTAGATTATGCAAGTTGTTATGCCAAGATAGGCTATATATGATGTAACAGTGAGGGTGACTGCAAGTTGTAGTATTCTCCTAAGATTGTGAGTTTGTAGTAACCCTCCAATTTGGTGTAAAATAAGAAGTGGATAAGAAGCCCTTTTTCTCCTAAGATGTCTATTTCAAGTATTCCAATAGGCTGCGACCATAGCTGTCTTGTTGGTCTTTGAATTCGATCAGTTATGTACAAAGTTGATTCAATTAAGACATTGTATCCATCTTTCAAGACAAACTCTAAGGTGAATCCTACTTGAATATTTAAGTTCATTTCTTCTATCACTATCTACCTCCACCAGAACCAAATTTCTCCACGTCCATTGAGAATGAACTTGTCTATGGTCTTCACTCTTATCAATGAGGTCCAAAGATAAGTTTATCTTTTGAAGGTTGAACATGATTCTTCAAGGAGGTTCAAAGGTACGTTTATTAACAATTAACAACAGAAACTCACATGTGTGACGATGACATCAACTTGGACAAACCACAATGTCACTTAACACATCAGTACCTCCAAGGCTCTAACATAACTACTTGATGGATGCAGTATTTTAACCGAGGTAACACAATTTGGGGAAACAATTTAATAATTCGTAAATTTTGCCATTCCAAATTGCCAGATACTTGCAAATCTAGGTCTCAAAATAGTGGTTTCCTCTATTTTTTATATCATATAAAAAATTAATTATTACATAATTTAAGAAATTGTTTAGGGGTGTAAAAGGCAAAATCCACAACGTTGGCATCTAGAGACAGTTTCTTTGTAATCCCCGCATTCTAACAATTTCATTCACACAAACTCAGAACCTTACCATCATCTTCATCAATGTAATCACGCCGATAATTACACACACAACGTTTTCTGAGTTTCAGAGGAACATGCTAGTCCTTCACCAATCATCTCTACCTTTCACTTCTCCGTCTAGGAAATTAGAATTCTAGAAAATTCAAATGTTTCATTTGAATTTGCTTCATTTCTAATTTTGTTTATTTAGATCAAATATTTCGAATTTGATTCACAAGCAAAATCTATTGTAGTACCAATCATTGTGGAACAGATAGTTACTTTCTTGAAATTGTAGCCTATCATGCTCACATTCAACTTCTACTGATTATGCACACTGATTAAGCTGACTTTAAACCGATCTTTTTGGTTTGTTGAGACAAAAACTAGAACGCATAGAAGAAGCATCAGGGAAAATATCAGTAACATGAGGGAGTCTAAACCGTGCCTCAAAATCTTCTTTAAACTTAGTTTTCCTATCAGGATCATTGTAATCAATTTTGTTTTGCCTCTTCAGATCTGAAAAATGAAGCATCAATCTTCTTTAAAAAGTAGAACGCCTACGAATTAAAGTTACATCTTCCTTTATAAAGAACAAAATGGTTCTTCTTGTTGAGTGATCATCATTAGGTTGCTTGTACAATTTAATGATATGATGACAAGACAACAAAAAGCTAAAATTGAATAATTTATCATCCAAACGATAATATGAACAGAAGAAATAAAATTAGGCCTGCAACAAATGATTCATATAAATTCAGGTGTAGCTAAGTAATTGGAAAGTAGGCTTTCTTTCCGGGTGTGAAACAGAAATGGCAAGGGCCAAAGTTGAAATTAGAGAACAAAACCTTGTTTTTCCTTCAACTTGCATAAACTTATTTGATTAACTTACCATATAAATCAATTTCAAGCAATGAAAACAGCATACATTTAAAACTCGATCCAGTTACAGATGCATAAATAACAGTGAGTCACACAAACAAAGCAGTCAATATTTCCAATAAGCATAAGACAAATAGTTAACCAATAAATACTTCATGAAATATGGGTTCAGCTCATGTTACATATTAGCTCATGTTACAAATGCAGCCACTCAAGAGTTCGTTCATAAAATAATATAATTATAAATATAAAGAAAACAATGAAAAAGAATATTTCACAACCTCGTTGTTCTTGTTTGTGTCATCTTCTTAAGCATGCTCATTGTCACCAAGGAGTGAAAGCAGAGACTCTGTATACATGACAACTTCAGATTGACTGCTACAGAAGGTGCGGTACCCAAATAGCTGTCCTTTATCATTAAACTTCACCAATCTAGTACCGTGATTTCTTCCAATAATATCACCATTTTTTGTGTTGTGTATAGGGTGAAAGTAATGATTAGGAATGCCATTAAGAGGAAGCACAAGAGTTTTAGTCCAAGGCGAATGCATTTTGTATTCTTTCATCACCCATATTACAATTGTATCATTATCATAACACTTAGCCCATAGACTGAGAAATTCTCCATATACCCACAAACTATAAAAAAATCCATGGTCAAAATCACTTGGAACAGGCATCTCAACCATTTTCTTTTCCATTAAATCAAACGCAACAATGACATCCAATTCTAAATCACGGCGATAAGCCAGCCAATGAATAGCCCCATTAAATAGAAACCCTTTTCTCTGAGAAGGAACAACAACATAAGGAAAGTGAGGACCATCAACTTCTTTCCACGTATTATCTCTAAATGAGAAAACCTCCAAATGTGATGAAACATAGGAAAATACAACCACCAAGTAATCATCTCTTGATTGATCATAACCAAGGCCGTGACAATGTTCTACTGATTTGGAATCAAAAGGAGACACAGGTATTTGTTTTTTAAATCCAGTGGATGGATTCCATAAGTACATGTTTAGTGGTCGGTACAAAAGTATAAACCCTCTACATGAACCTCTAATTTCATCCGGAAAATAAGATTTTGGAAGAGAAAAATTAAGGTTCAGTGAAGCAGGATCATCGTTAAGAAATGCTTCAAATTCTATAGATAGAATTTCATGATATAGAGGTGATATGCACATAACTCTAGGAGTGTGAGTTGCGGCGGTAAGTTGAAAATGTGAATTTGCAAAGTGAGGATCAGAGATAAGAGAAAACCAAGACTTACAAACGCTTTTGAAACGTATAAGAGACTTCACTGGCAACCTCATCAAAATTTGGATGATCAGTTCATGAGGCAGATACAAGAGTGTGTTTTTCTCCATGCTCATTCTGCTTTGATCAAACCCTAATTTTATAACCACCTTATTCGAGAAAACACTAATTTAAAAAACCGGTGATAATTTTCATTAAACCAGAAAAGGCAGGATGCAAGGTTTGAGAGATTTTAGGTTTCTTATATAGTGGGCTTCGGCTCTTATTGTTACAAAACATTTAGACTATTTCTCTTTTGACTTTTGAAATTGCTTATTTCTCTAACCGTCATCAGTGGTAATTGAATTAAAGAGCAAGTTTAAAAGCAAAAAAAAAAGCAATTTTAACACATGGGTTTTTTGTTCATAGTTGTAATGTTTTTTTAAAAACTTTCTCAAAAAAAAAAAGTTTTTTTAAAAATTGAATTGAAGAGCAATTTTAACACATTTATGGGTTTTTTGTTCATAGTTGTAAAGTTTTTTTAAAAATAATATGGAGATTACAAAAAACGACAACATAACTTAAATTAATTATTAGGTGTATAACATTTCAAGGAATAAAATAACTTTCGTTTTCCTATATTTTTATTCCTAAGAAAACATTGAATAGGGTATGCAATGGGGTCATTTTTATGCAAGAGACATACAATGTTTTTACAAGTTTTGCATCTAAATAGCAATGCTTCTTATACTTTTTCTTCAAAAGGGGTATCTAATAAGCTCTATGTTGTGAAATCAACCTTGATCGAAATCACACCAATGAAAAACAAAGATGTGTGGAGAAAAAGATAGTGGTAATCCTAGGTCTAAGTGTCTTCAAGCAACAACACACACAAGAGCTAAAACAATGACACAAAGCACTTACCAAGCATAAAGATAAGCAAGCTTAACGGAAATAAACAAACACACACAAGATGGTAACCCAGTTCGGTCCAATATGACCTACTCTGGGGGAGAGAGCAGCTCTCCAATCCACTATGAGAAGATGTTACAAAAGGTTAAAAGAAATCAGCCTTTTCCCTAATCTCTACCCTTTGTTTCCCTCACCACTCTCATATGAATCTTACTAGAGAATACACAAAGGAAGCTTTAGATCCTTCCAATGATGTAATCTCACTACCCAAGGTGATTACAATGTTTATCCCAACCCTAGAGACCCTCCTTACAAAGATACTCAA
>Ga0315913_1010449_pt1 | contig 10682 bp, 11 predicted proteins | sample MpolsnodulesMG_FD_207736 | JGI IMG/M metagenome (GOLD analysis project Ga0315913, IMG submission 207736) | Medicago polymorpha root nodule microbial communities from Los Angeles, California, United States - small nodules | ecosystem: Host-associated > Plants > Roots > Nodule | place: USA... | reverse complement strand
ATCTTCATTCCTTTGTCTCTGGTGTTGCACAGTTCTATCCTCTTGTGACTCCATAATTGCAGTTCTTTTAATCATTTGTTCACATTTGAAATTCACATAATTTTTATTAAAACCTTCAAAGCCAAAATTCGAGCCATCTTAGACATTCTCATGTTTATATTTAACTATTCATTCTATAACACCAATTGGATTGATTTTATTCAATCTCCTCTCTATCATATATGAATAAATAAATATACATCTCATTGTTCCCATCGTGACTATCTCTCTCTCTCTCTAGAATCAGCAAAGTCTCTCCCATCGTCATCTCCTTGACTCTCTCAAATGGATTTAGCAAAGTATGTCCCTTTAAGCACAATCAAGTTAACATATGTTTTTTGTTTTGAAGAAATCAAGTCAACAAACATATCAGTTTGTAAAAGTTAACAGAATATTAACACCACTAACAGTGTTAGTATCAAAGGGAGCTGTTTGTCTAATTGATGAAAACTCAAGGGAGGTTAGTGTAGGTTTTCAAACTAGAGGGAGTGTTAGTGTCATTTAGATAAAACTCAAGGGAGGTGAGTGTAATTTCCCCTTAGTACTATCAAAAGAGAACATAACTATCCAAAAAGAACATCATTAGTACTATCAAAAAAGAACACCATGTTTTAATGTTGACTACTTAATAATTAACACTAATTGAGATTGACAACAAACATTTTTTCCCAATTAGAGAGAAAAATAGAAGAAGAGAATAAGATATTAAAGGGAGAAGAGCAGAAGAAACATAGCATTAGAGAGAAGAGAAACAAAGTAGAACTCAACGAAGGTGTTGATGGAGGCAATGGTTGGAAGATGAGATATTTATCGCTCAGTGGTTCTAATTTTTTGGGGTTAGAAGAGACAAATGTTTTGGATAGCACTAATGTATTTTTATTTCTTAATCTTTTATTTTTTTTTTTAAAAGAAAATATGTAAGACAGAAGTATCGGTGTCGGAGTATAAATTAGCCGTATCGGGGTATAAGTTAGCCGTATCCGACACGTATCGGTCATTTTTTTTCAAAAAAATAAATATTAATTGGTCAATACTTCACCGATACACGTATCGGATACGTGTCGGACACGATTCTTTACTATTTTTTTTAAGTATCGGGGCTTCGCAGATACAAATTAATAAATAATGTAACATAGAGAATCACGTGGAGTGGAGTATTATCCAAAGTCAAAAGATTTTGCAACCTCATCATCATCTATGGTTCTTGACTTAGCCGTCACGCACACCACTGAAAAAAACATGTAGTATTTACAGTTTCATATGATTTTATATCCAAAATTTGTATCATATTCCAAGTAAATTTAAACTGTTCTTTCACATAACGATAAGGGAAAAAAAATCTTGGCCAAAGTTTTCGTCTTAGCGCTCTATTTGGGAATAGATGTTTCTGCTAACTTATAGTACAAGTTACAAACATGTAATATTATTGCAGCATCGCATAAGCAATCCCACATTGAAATGATCAAAGAAGTTTGGTTCTGAATAATATTAGCTACAGACTTAGGTGCATGTTTTCATGGATTAGCTCACCACCAAATCATGCATGGTGCTTTCTTCTCTAGACTTACCGGAGAATCAGTTCTGCCTAGTTGGCTGTGAATCACCTGCTCCAAAGTTCTAACAACTTCATCCATATTAGGCCTGCACTTGGATTCTGACAGGCATTTCAAAGCAAGGGCAGCTACTTTGTAGGCCTCCTCTGCTGAACACTGCCCTTCAAGCCGACTGTCGAACACCCTCAAAACTCTGCGCTTCTTAGAGAGATATGGTTTAGCCCATTTGACCAAGTTGCGTAGTTCAGCTGGTCTATTCTTGTCAATTACCCTCATACCACATATCATTTCAAGCAGGACAACTCCAAAACTATAGACATCACTCTTTGTGGTAAGATGACCTACATTAGCAATGTCTTTAACTATTAACCTTACTATCAAAAAAAATTCAAGCCTCACAAAGAATACAGATAAATTAGTCATAAGTAAGGCTACTAAGCTGAATCTAGAATAACTTAACAAAATCAGAAAAGGAGAAACCCGAAACAAAAATGGTTTGGCAACATGAACCTGAAAATACCTTCTGAGGCTATATATTCAGGATCTGCATATCCATTTGTTCCCATTACCCTGGTGGAGACGTGACTTTTGTCACCTGTTGGACCATCCCTTGCCAGCCCAAAATCAGAAAGCTTTGCATTATAATCCTGCAACCAAATCCAGAAATATGTATCAGAGACATGTTATCCCAATAATCTCTTACATTTATCTATCACATTTCTTCCATTATTTATTGAAAGTAAAATACTGAAAGTTACATACAGAATCCAACAACACATTTGAAGCCTTAAAATCTCTATGTATCACTATGGGTTCAGCACTGTGCAGAAATGCAAGCCCTTTGGCAGCAGCAAGAGCAACCTTCAAAAGGAGGCTCCAAGAGAGATTTCGAAAAGACGAGCCTCCTGTTTCGACAATATTGCCAATGTTAAACAAACTTCTACCGAAGTTAAAAACTAAGGGAATAGATGGGAGGTGAATGATAGCTCACTCCCAAACAAGTGATCCTCCAAGCTTCCAAGGGGCATAAATTCATAGACGAGAAGGTGGCGTTCATCTTCAAGGCAATAACCAATCAATCTCACTAAATGAGGATGAGAAAACCTTCCAAGGTAGTTGACTTCTGCCTAGAAGTGAAAACAGAAACATAGTAAGGCAAACTTGTATTGTATTTACACCCAAAAATAAACCTTCTTAGTTTTCCAATCATAACTAATTACTAACTAACATAGTACTATTGAAACTGTAAAAGATTTTAAATGTAGTGATGCATTCTAATTCAGTGAGCTTAGAAGAACGAGGATGAGACAAAACAAATTTAAATTCTTTTTTTGAATCATTAATTAACCATGCCGTGCCAGCTGACCAAACAATGTAACAGAGAAACTATTTGCTTCTTAATTATGATGAGCAAATGATTTAATCAAGTAGATTAAACTCACCAACCACTCCCTGTGACCTTGTAAGCCATCTTGATGAAGTTTTTTGACAGCAATAACCATGCCAGTGCCAGGTTCGGCAACTGCCAATGAATTCTCATCAATCCAACCCTTTAAAACTGATCCAAAACCACCTTCTCCTAACACATTATCTGGATGGAAATTTCCAGTGGCTGTCTTGAGCTCTGTATAGGTATAACTCTTTAAATTGGAGGACTGCAAGATCTCACCCTCACTTGTAGCAGTCTGAGGCACTGATATAGCGGAAACCTTATTGTTTGAATCTAACCCTGCCAGTTAAAATTTTCATGAATATGACATGAAAAGTAACATACATTGAGCTATCAAAATTGATCTTCAAGTGTATTCATACAATGAAATGCATCAAATTTGGCATCTGTAGGGAGAAAAGATTCCAAGGTTGAACCTCATGAATACCACATTATGGAAGTACTATTACTATAGGAATTAGGAGCAAATATCTTTAGACAAAACAAAGTAGCAAAACATATATATTAATTTATTTAGTATAACTGAATAAAATATTTTTATTATTTATAAAAGATCTAAACTGAGAATCAAAACATATACATGTGCATTAAAATTGAGCAACTTATTTACGTTATGGTCTAACCCAATTAGCCCAAGAGACATTGGTCAAGCTTTGGGTTTAACCCAATTATCATTCATCTGCCACAGCTTCCACAAATCCCATTTCTATTCCTTACTTAACAACTTCTACATTTACAGACCTTGATCCTCCTATACATGATAATCATATTTTACCACATCAACCTATATTACCTCATCCTCCTGCCTCACCTATAAACTTTCCCTCACCTATCCATTCCACACCTGACACTACACTTTCTTCCTCACCTACAACTTCCGCACTTGATAACCGTAGCAATTATTGAACACCTATGCAGCATTGTTCCACGATATTATAGGCCTCCCTCTGGTGAGAAATACCTCCCATGCGATCCCTCCAAGGTGAGTAGTGTGATGCAGTGTCCAGTTCCCAAGAATGTCAAAGGGGTCTGTGGTTTCATGGGGTTGACAGGGTATTATCGCAAGTTTATTGCCAATTATGGTAAGATTGCAAAGCCTCTGACTGATTTGACAAAAAAGGAAGATTTTAGATGGAATGAGGTAGCAGCTGCAGCCTTTGAGCAGTTAAAGCTAGCAGTCACATCTGCACCTGTCTTAGCACTCCCTGATTTCGATATTCCTTTAGAAATAGAATGTGATGTGTCGGGAAGAGGGGTTGGTGCGGTGTTGATGCAATCGAGGCACCTAATAGCTTATTTTAGCAAGGCTTTCTCTAATTCCAAACTATCCAAGTCAGCATATGACAAGAAATTGATTGCTTTGGTCCTTGCCATCTTACATTGGCGCCATTATCTGTTGTGTAGAAAATTTGTGGTGTATTCGGATTAAAAGAGTCTGAGGCACTTGGTTCAACAACGAATCACAATCGCCAATCAACAAAAATGGATAGCTAAGTTGTTGGGATTTGACATTGAAGTGGTGTACAAAATGGGGTAGATAACAAGGCAGCTGATGCATTGTCTTGGAAGCAAGAGGATATGGAGGTAAGAGCGATACTATCCTACCGAATCTGGCAGCAAGGGGGTCAATTGAATTGCAGCAAGAGGTATTGAATGATCGGATTCTTAAAAAAAATCATTGAGGCCATACAGGTTAATCTGGATTCCAAACCTGGATATGTTTTAAAGGGTGGAATTTTGTTTTATAAAAATAGGCTGGTGATCCCTGCCAATTCAGCCATAATTGAAGATTTGTAGACAGACTTCCACTCCTCTCCTAGTGGGGGACGTTCAGGTTATCTGCGCATACATAGGAGGATGGCAGGCACCTTGTATTGGCATGGAATGATGAAAAAGTTGCAGGAATTTGTTAAGACATGTGATACATGTCAAAGACAAAAGTATGGGAGCAGATGAAATCATGGGCTTTCTGGATTTGTTGGGCTAAATTGTGGTATAATACAACGTTTCACGTGTCAACAGAATGTACCCCATTCGAGGTTATGTATGGAACCTCTTAGTGCATTTTTTGGAAGGGGAAACGAGGGTTGCTGCTGTGGCTCAAGAGCTCAGGGACAGAGATGAGGCTCTGTGCCAGTTGAAGTATAATCTCCAAAGGGCTCAGGAGCAGATGAAGTATTATACCGATAAGAAAAGGAGAGACTTACAATTTACAGTGGGGGAATGGGCGTTACTTAAATTGAGACCCAATCAGCAACAATCTGTATTGCAAAGAATCCATCAGTAGTTGGCGCCACGCTTCTTTGGGCCTTACAAAATTATTCAGAGGATAGGTGAAGTTGCTTACAAGCTGCAACTGCCTACAAGATCTATAATCCATCCAATTTTTCATGTGTCTCAGCTGAAAATGGCTATTGGAAACTATGAAGACATAACTGAATTCCCCGTAGACTTGGAGGGTGATAAGGGAGAAATTTTGCCTGAACGACCCGTCTCTTGGAGGGACAGTTTTGATGCAGGGCAGCAGAAAAGAGAGTGACTTGTGAAATGGAAGGCAATGACAGAAGAGGATGCTACATGGGAGGAAGGATTACTGCTTAGAAGTCAATTCCCTGATTTGAGCCTTGAGGACAAGGCTCTTTTCGATGGCGGGGGTGATGATAGGAGTATGTTTGTGCCTGATCCAATAGAGGGTGATGTGTTAATTCAGTGGAGTCTTCTACTGCTTATGAAATTCAGTGGCTCACAAATTAGTTGGCAGATTTGCAGATTTCTCCCGCTTCTCCTGTTGTTCTCTTTTGTGACAGCCAGTCTGCTCGTCACGTTGCTGCCAATGCAATGCAACCTTCCACGAATGTACAAAGTCCCTTGATCCACAACATTTTTCGTGTTTATACTCACCAGTTTGAGGGGGAATATTAGAGACTATATTTATCTTATTGATTAGTAAGTCATATTTAAACCTTAATATAGAAATAGAGTTAGTTATGCAGTTATTGATTCTGTTATAACCATCTTGTATAAATAGTTTTCGCTTACTTTACATGCCATACTGACATTGATTGGGTGCATGACCTACAGGCTACAACTCTCAAATGTTGATTTTCGCTGATCCAACAGTTGATTATTGTCAATCGAGCATACACAATTTTATTTTGATATCTAGTCAAACGTATTCACACTCATGAGCAAGAAAAGAGGAAGGAAGTTGAAGAACATACTTGTGCTTTCAGTTTTAGCTTGAGCGCTCAGACAAAGTCCCATGTTCACTGAAGGTTGAAGGGCGCAAGATCCAACACAACTGCACAAACAATGAAACTTGAATAAATGGAAACAACCGAAGGTAAAATAATCAAGAGGATGAAGGAAAAGGGGAACAACATTTTCAGAGGTGAAACCAACAGAGAGAGAGAGGTGAAGTTTGCTCCGTTTGCCACTATCTTCCTCCTCACCAACTTTTTCTTTTTAATATAATATACTATAGATTTTATCATACCTGCATGTCTAGTTCTTTTCTTTTTCCGAAAGGCAAAAATATGAATATAGAAATTTTCAAAAACATAACAGTAAAAAAATTGTTTTTTTTACAAAAAATAAAAAAGAAATAGTTATAACTTCTACAAAATAGATTGAGACAATGTATTTTTTTTATTTTGGTAGTGGCTCAAGGACCTTTAATGACAGGTAGGGCATTAATCTCTTTTTGCCCGTAAGTTGCACGGAGCAAATACTAGTTTCTCAACATCCATGTGGGAATGAGTCGGGCCGAGCCGGACTTTGATTCAATAGGTCGAGCCTAGTTGAAAAAACTAAAGCCTAAGCCTGACCTATTAGCCTGTCAAAGGCTTTATTTTAAGCCTGGCCTTTTTAAAAGTCCGGCTTGGCCTATTAGCCTGTCTAAAAGTCTAATTTGTACTAACAATTTTAAAAAGATTAATAAACATATATATATTTTTAAAAGGCTAATATGTCAATAAAATTTTGTAAAGCGTGTACATCTATTTTTCCCCCACTTTATTAGCATATATATATATATCCAATAAAATTTTATAGAGCTAACACATCCATTTTGTAGAGGCTAATACGCGTGTATTATAAAATGTATTTTATAAAGGCTAATATGTGTGTATTATATAATGTAGTATATATAATTACACATATATGGGTCAGCCTAGTAGGCTTTTCTATAAGCCTTAGCCTAGCCTATTTAAATTAATGAATTTTTTAAAAAGCTTGAGCATTACCTATTTAATAAACGAGTCAAGCTTTAAGTAGGCCGGGTCATAGGCCCCTGACGAGCGGCCTGGCCTATTCCCACCCCTACATTTAACACTAAATTTTATCTTTTGCTCTCTTTGTACCATATCACCAACCTTTTACAGATAGTACATCAATTTCTTATTCTCTTTCTCTAAGGTTTTGTTTGAAAGTTTGAAGGGGAACATAATGGAAAAGACTTTTGAGGGTTTAAAATATAGGAGAAAATGGTAGTAAAATCTTTCACATTTTTTAAAAGAGTAATTAATTTTTCAGAGAATGATAAATTAATGGTTATGATTGATATATTTGTAATTTTAATAATATTATAACTATATAGATTAAATTTGAAGAATTTAAGTAAACCCCCCAAAACCCTCATCTAATACAATTTTTGAGTTTCCAAAATGAGAAAGACTTTGTATTATTACGAAAAATGAACCTTCAAAGCATTCCCCACATCATCTATTTCTTACACTTACTCCTTCCCTTTTTTTTTTTTCCAAACCCTCACCTACGTTCTCTTTCAAACTCGCAAACAAAGGCTAAAGGTATATACGTTATTCATATGGAACATCCACAAAACACTTTTGTATAAGAAAATGAAGAAAACTCAATAACGTACAATTTCATTTATTCATATTCAATGAGTGGCTTAATGGTCCGCTTGATGCGCATGATATGATAGAGATAAGATATGATAAATAGTTAAATAAGGATAGGATATGATAGTGTCCAGATAGACATTTATTCTATCATATGTTTGGTGCACACATGATAAGAAAGAGGATAACATTAATTTTATTTTTCGTTTGAGAAAAGAAGCAATTCTGTTTGTCGATTACATAGATATGCCCATGCGATACGATAGCAAATTTTTTTGTCGATTAACATCCACCTCTTGATTCAATGAAACAAAGGATTTTGGACAAAGATAACGATGATAAAATAATGGAGAATTGATCAAATCAAAGTTGGATAATAAATATATGAATATGCAGGAATGATTGGGAAAAGTAAACCCAAATATTAATTTGATGCCAATTAGAATACATAAACAACGATTAGAAGTAATATTGGGGGAATTGAAAGGAAAAAAAAGCACATAATTAGGAACATAAATTGAAAATTAGGGTGGAGATAAGTGGTTGCAGTGGGAGTGGAAAACGAGTCCTTTGCTAATAAAACAACATGTGTGTGTGATGTTTTTGCTATTTGTTAACCCACCAAAAACTAAAGATTAGCAAAACAAAGGGTGAATATGATATAGTTAGAAATAGGTTTAACTTATCATTTCTTATTATTGGTGCATCAAACAACAGATTGAATCAGGATATGATAATTTTATCATATCATATCTCCTTATCATGTACACCAAACGAACCCTAAGGATGCTCTTTAAGGATTCATACTCAAGAAAATGTTTATTGAAAAAGTCAAATTGTTCAATTTCCAATTCTTAGATTCATCACATTATATAAAAACTTATTATTTAAAGAAGTTAAAGAGTGTCATAAGAGCATCCACATTGGTGAGGTCTTCACCGTTTAAGACCTAGTACCTAATAGGTACCCCCAATGTGAATTTTTTTTTTAGGGTCTTCTAGGACTCAGGGTCTCACTGAAGACTTCAATGCTTAAGTGGACTCTACATTACTTTTTTTTAAAATAATCATTGCCATTGTACTATTGCTTTTCATTGTACATTTTAATCAATTTAATATTATAAATAGATAATAACGTCTTAAATAAATAGTTATTGGTGGGAGTCATATAGATCTTTTATTAGAGGGTCTCCATTGAAGTGATTGAGTACCTATTAAGTATTATTATTAAAAAATTATAAATAAGTTATGTGTTCATGTGAGACTCGTTTAAGACCTCAAAATTGAGGGTCTCCATTGTGGATGTTCTAACATTTCCCTTTAAATAATTAGAATAATATCTTTATATACAATATGGGGACATTAAGTGACAATAATATCTTTATGTGATAACAATATGAATAAATGATAGCCCTCTTATTAAAAGAAATGGTTGAGATTTAAACATGACTTAAGTGAGTCATATACATCCCTCATGCACCAACGTGTTAATGCTTCTTGGCTTCTTCTGGTTCTGCTTTCTCTAGGCGTATTTTTCTTCGGAATCTCTCCATCCCTTGACTAATAATAACAGCTAGAGGATCCAAATTAATTCTTAACCTTATTTATTTATGTATTTATTCATACCGCAACTTTTTAATTAGTTTTGCATAGTTCTTCCGTCGTATTTTCTTCACTAAATAAATATAATGGCTAAAGTTGTTGTTGCCCGGGATATATTTGTGGAAGTTAATTTTAATATCCTCACAATTCAACCAATTATAATTGTGGAGTTCCTATAATGAGTTAAAAACCCTAAATTCATACTTAAATTTCATTAACATAATTTAATTAAGAAAATAAACAATTTACTACCGTCATGATCGGACTAAAACAAGGGTATGGTCTCCAAGCCGCCAAGTTAATTCGCTGTCGCTTTTGTCTTTGCGTGAGTCAAACAGTCAGTCTAAGCACGGGTAGCACTTGGGTGCCTTTGGCTTCGGTGCCTTTCGGTGCCTTTGTCTCTATCTCTCTCCTAACCAATAATTATCTCGCATCAAAATAATTTATTTTAATCATTCCATCATCACTCTCTTTCCTCTAAAATAGACTAAAGTCACCAAAGTGAACCAACACAAAGTCACTGAAGTCCCACCCGTCTAAGCACAACTTGCCCACACCTCTGTAAGCTCAAATTATAAATCAAAATTGAATAAATATAAGTATCCAGTTTCACAACCTTTTCCATGACAGACATTAAATGCATCCAACATTATTATAATTTTTATTTTATTAAATATGTTTTTTATTTTAAATGTATTTATATTCATTTGTGCAATTCAAGTTCTATCTCCCTTCATAAAAAAAAGTCGTGTCCGTCTCTCTCTTTTCTCACCCTTCACACCTTGCTCGGATTATAAAATCTAAAATATTGTAGGATGTTAGAGGATGTTGGTAACATGTTTTGAATTCTGCTCTTTACCCAAACGGTTCTGCTCATTCCCAAAGTAATTGTTGAAATTGCCCCTGCGAGAGTTAAGTCACGTTGCGTGAGTTAACTCACGTTGCGTGCTGTGATAAGCCTAGGAAGAACCTCCTTTCCTCATTTTAAATCTCAAATCTTTCTCAAATCTCTCTCAAATTACCCAACTCCGAAATTCCTTCAACTTCAAATCAAACAACACTCCAACCACAAGAACAAGTAAGTTTTCACTTAAATTATGTTGGTATGATAGATTTTTTCACTTAAACTAGAATTTTTTAGGTTTAGTGTTTTGTTAAAATTTTGATTTTTTTTTGA
>Ga0315913_1010448_pt1 | contig 10683 bp, 9 predicted proteins | sample MpolsnodulesMG_FD_207736 | JGI IMG/M metagenome (GOLD analysis project Ga0315913, IMG submission 207736) | Medicago polymorpha root nodule microbial communities from Los Angeles, California, United States - small nodules | ecosystem: Host-associated > Plants > Roots > Nodule | place: USA... | reverse complement strand
TTTTGCTTCAAGAAATTTTGAGAATTTTGGCTTTCAGATTCAATACGAAAAAAATTAGGGTTTGAAGTTTTTTGAATTGGGGCAGAACTGGACCACTTATTATTGGAGGAAATTTTCGTGATTATAGAGTGTAGATTGCAGATTGTGTAATTAGGGTTCCAATTTTATACAATTGGGGAAGAAAAGAGCCATTTGGGAAGAAGGCCAAAACATTTTCTGCAAATCAATCAATTTAGTCCTTCGAAATGTTTGTTATTATCGGCCAAATTAGTCCCTGCCTATGTGGCGTCTGACATGTGAGAGGTTAACTGCCACGCCAGCCCCGTTAACGCTCCGTTTGAACAGAAGGACTAACTTGATTGACATTTAACAAATTCAGGGATTAAATTGATATTTCGCATAATTGAGGGACGATGTTGGCCGACCCGTAAAAATTCAGGGACGAACTTGATGATTCACTCTCAAATAATTTAGGCTCTACATTTCACATGATCTGTCATAAAAAAAAATCACGTGATTTCTTTAAAATAAGAATTTAATCAACTACTTTAAAGAATCTTATCAACAAGCATTTTTCGAGTATCATACATACATACTATCAATCATTTTGAAAAATACTAAAATTAAAGAATTTGTTCCCTCTCTTCCAACAAATCAAATCTTCTCCACCTCAATCAACAGTGGTGAGTTCTATCCCTTCATTGATTGCAGCAGTAAATGGAAGGTTATGATGCAGTGATATCAGGAGACAAACTGATTGTGAAGGGATTGATTTTCTATGGTTTTCATGGAGCAAGACCCGAAGAAAGGACGCTGGGGCAGAAGTTTTTTGTAGATGTTGATGCTTGGATGGATCTCAAACCAGCTGGAAAATCTGATAACTTATCTGATACTTTTAATTACACTGAAATATATCGGTCAGTCACCAACAAATTCATCACTTTATTATCATTATTTTTTCATCATTGTTCTGATTTCATTCTTTCATTACTAAGTAATAATAATTTGCTATCCTTAAAAAAAAAGTTATAATTTGCTAGTAATCGCTAACCATGTAATTTGCTAGTAACCGATATTCATACCATGCATGTTGGACAACTCAAACAAATATGTCAAAAATAACATACGCTCTTTGGACACATCTCAGGCACATCTACTAGGTTAAAGATGTGATGAAGCAATAATGATCAATGCGTGAGTTAAAACATTAAATTTGATTATATCATGATCATTTTTAGTTTTTTTCAGGAGTAGATGAATCAATGAAGGTGAAATGTTATATATGTTGAAATACTATATATCATGATCATCATAACTTGTTTTGGATTTTTATCTGTAATGAAACAAATTGATGTAGTGTATTTGTCGATTCTCAATTTAGATATTTTGTGAATAATATTCATATATTTTATTAATAAATTTTTGAATCGTGTCCATAGGACATTGTTTAAATAATCAAAAGTGATAATTTTTACATGTGTTTGATTTGTTTTTTCAAGTCAATATTCATTTTTTTTTTATAGATTCTTTATACAATGCCCATAGGACATTTGTCAGTGTGCTTCACATGACACAACAATGACACGTAGACATTGATAATAATTTAATAAAATAAAAAGTGATTGAATGCAACTACGTATATTCGTGTCGTGTGCTACCTCATATTCGGCACACTTTCGATCTGAAGTGTAGCATTTAAAGCGTCTTGATGTGAAACTGTGTCTAACATTGGTACAACACTGTTATTTTGAATTGTATTACTGAATAATTCATGAATTGTTAACATACAACAGCAGTCTATTTCCTAAAGCCAAACATGTGTTTGCAGAGCTATAAACACTTGGTTGCTGTAATTTAACTAAGGTTAATGATGCAGTATAGCTAAGGAAGTTATGGAAGGAACACCTCAAAACCTTCTGGAGTCGGTGGCCCAAAAAATTGCAATTGCTACTTTGACAATTTGCAAAGAGATATCTGCAGTTCGTGTAAAGGTTGGAAAGCCTCATGTGCCGATTCTTGGTCCGGTTGATTACTTAGGCGTTGAGATTCTGAGACGTAGAAGCGATTTGACAGACTAAAACTTTCGTATAATGCAAGTTTTTTACGTCTTCCAATTCTGTTTGGTGTAATAACATTACTCTTCTCTGAGCACACCATCTTTATTTCCTCTTTATCTAGTTTGCTTATTAATTTAAAAGTAAAAGTCAGGCATACTATATAAACTATAAGCAGATAACTTTTTATTTACAATTAGTTTTGCAAAATCAGTTCATTTAAAATAATTTTTTATCACTACAAAAAACAGCGCACTAAACCATTAACAAAGAAGGAGAAAGAGACCAACCCCTTAAATCGATCTCAGTTACCCCGAAGGAATTTACGCGGATGATACTTTGATTTACCAGAGAAAGAGTGTGTATGCCTTCTCATGACATTAAATGAATAATTCAAGATGACCTTAGTTCGGTCAGTCCTTACATCATGTTATGTTATGTCTGGCCATGCTTTCTTAAATATGGTAATCCAACTTGTTTGAAGCAAATTCTTAAATGAAACGTCACCACGTTGTTACAAGAGCTTCGGGAAAGAAATTGACCTGGAATTGGCTTAGTGTATATTTGAATGTAGGGTGAGTTTTGTTGAAGTTTGTAAGTGTATATTGTTCCAATTGATTGTGATTCTACCAATTTCATTGTGAATTTAAAACCTTAGATTCAATTGTGTAATTAGCCATTCCATTAATCGCCGGTTAAGGAATGTTTATAAAGATGGGGATAAACATGTAACCAATTCCGAACCAATTGCCAAAGCTGAGCAAAAACACCGCAATTTAAGAATAAATGTTCATTAGTCTCTTGCACGCCACACCCACCAACACACATTTGATCCTCATATTGAATTATCCCCCGACGAAATAAATTAACCTTGGTAGGCAACCTATTCCGAAAGAGCCGGCAAGCAAAAATCAAGACCTTAAGCGGGACATCCTTCCTCCAAAGAAGATCATCATAAAACAAGTGAACATCATGGTTGAGGGGCGCACCATTAGTTAGAGTCCGGAAAGCCCCTCTAACCGTGTAACCTGCCAAAGGATCCGGAATCCAAGTCCAGACATCATCATTTTCAACTTGCAACGAAACAGTCAGTAGTAAAGTCCTACACTCCTTTACTAACTCCTCCTCCCACGCCCATAACCGTCTTCGCCATCTCCACGCCCCTCCTCCCTCATCCCACCCCAAGGCAAACATTTGCGCCACAATTACCAGTTTATTATCAAATAAATCAAACAAACGACGATAACGAACTCGAAGAGGCACATCACCAACCCACCTATCCAACCAAAACAAAGTATTTAATCTATTTCCAGCTTTAAGTCGGACGTTGTCAACATACCAATTGCCCAACGCCGACCCAAAACCGTCACGGATCTTAACCATCTCCCTCCACCACACCGATCCCTCACGACCACCTGGCTGCAAGCGGCCACCCTCTAAGCCGTAACGAGCGGCTAGTAAGCGGAACCACAACCCCTCTCTATTCGTCACCTGCCTCCAACACCTCTTCCCCAACAAAGCTAAATTAAACTCCCTAAGTCTCCTTACCCTCAAACCACCAACCTCCTTTCTCAAACGCACAGTGTCCCGGTCAATCCACGAGATTTTTCTATTATCCTAACACACCCCAAAAAAAGCTAATAAAAAGAGAATCGATAGAGGAGATGATGCCTGAGGGAGCTTTGAAGAAGGAAATAGCATAGAGACTTTAGGAGAACCAGACGACCACCAAAAGATAAATAATTATCTTCCAACTAGACAGACGAGATTTGATATGGTTCAAAACAGGTTCCCAAAAATTCAACCGACGTGAGTCTCCGCCCACAGGGAGGCCAAGATACATTATAGGCAAGGAAGACACCCGACAATTTAAAACCGTCGCCGCTTTAAGTAACCAAGAACGACTGAGATTAACACCAACCAACTCACTCTTCTGAAAATTAACTTTCAATCCAGACATAGCTTCAAACAAATACAACACAGCCCGCATAGCTCTGACATTCGTCCAACTATTGTTTCCCACTATTAAAGTGCCATCAACAAACTAAAGGTGAGAGACAATCAAGACTCTCACACGCCTCACCTTATATCCTGTAAAAATATTATGAGCAACCAGAGATTCCATCATCACATGAAAACCAGAGACTCTAGCTTGTTTTTGTATTATATTTTTAAGAGTTTGAATAATTTTATCAACAGACAATTTTAGAGAATGGAAATGATATAATCTTTTTTATTTTACAATTTTTTGGTAGATAAACAAGGTCATCCTATACATTAGGAAACGATAAATGCATGAAAAACTCACATAATGTAAAAAAAATAAAAATAAAAATCCACCCTAAAAACAAAAGTAATATAAATTGGATTTTGATGGGATTATTTGCTGCTACGGTACTTGCAACGTAATAGATTAATTTTTTTTTTTAGTATTTGAAACACATTGATTTTTCGGTAGCTATTTAAAACATATTTTATGTTTTCAAAATATGAACTTTTGTTTGCATAAGTCAGTGGCCCAAAACATTTTTATGTGTAAAAATGAAGGACCAGCTCAAAACATTATCGAGTCATATTTTATAGTTGATCTTTACACATGCATCTATTAATGTCTAAAATAACTATACACGTAAATAATATGCTAAGTAAATTATTTAAATAATACCACTCATCAAATATTTGAAATTAATTTATATGCGATGTAAACATTTTTATGTGCATTGAAATTAAATTCAATAATACATATAACGGTGAGATCTTTAAAAAATATATAATGGCGAGGATTGTAAAAAAGAAAATATATAGGTTGGATGGTAAGACCATCTCTAATGAGAGGGTCTTAAACATTTAAGATATGATACCTATTAGATACTTTTATTTCTGGAGAAACTTTTTCGAGGTTTTATAAGACTCAATGTCTCGCTTAAGACTCTCATTCTTAAGTAGGATTCACACTTTTTTAATATTAAAAATTAAAATGTAATAATATAAAGTTATTGATAGTCGATCACTAAGTCTCACTTAAAAAATTTGTATGAGATACTGAGTTGGAGATATTGAATGCTTATTAAGTACTACTATTAAAAAATTATAAATGAATGATGTGTATACGTAAGATCCATTTAAATAAAAAAAATTAAAAATTAAAATGTAATAATATAAAGTAATTGATAGCAGATCACTGAGTCTCATTTAGAAAATTTGTATGGGATGCTGAGTTAGAGAGATTGAATGCTTATTAAGTGTTACTATTAAAAAATTATAAATGAATGATGTCTATACGTAAGATCCATTTAAATAAAAAAAATTGGTGTCTCTCTTTTAGATGTTTTTTTTTTTGGTAGTCGGAGTTTGAATCATAGACCTTGTATATATCATCATGCATTATCCATATCAACTGAACTAAAGTCACGATGACTTTTTTTTATGCTCTAACTGGGCGGGTTTGAGTCTCTGCTGGATTCCACTACACCTAATTTATATGCCATATATTGTTTTTTTCCTTTTGAATAATATACGATTAACTAGCATGATTGATTTCTTAAATAAAGATTGAATAATCAGCATGAACGGGTCACATGTTAAAAAAAATGCTAACAAGTACTCGCACAGTTAAAGCAACTAAATAAAAGTACCAATGTTTGCGTATAAATTTGTGTAATCATTACTTTTAGATGTGTTTGAGTTATGTTTTAAGATAAAAAAAATTTACGATGAATTTTTAAACAATGCCTTATGGATTAGCGTAACCCAAAAAATAATAGTTACTTCATCTCATATTATGTGATCTAGTTGACTCTGTCACGTATGTTAATATACGATTTTAAAACTCAGTTGGTAGGGATATTGCATATTATATGCAGGGGCTGAGGGTTTCGAATCTCAGACACCCCACATCTAGCCATTAGCCATTAGGCTGCTTGACCAAAAAATTAAGGCATTTAAAATGAAACGGAAGGAGTATGATTGATTTGGTTATAAAAACGTGATATAATTGATTTGAAATATTCCTTTTATAATGATGATGATGATGATTTGACAACAAATAATTGAGGTGACTGGTGAGTGGCTGCTTTTATCAATCATTATATCTCTGCGGTGAGTTCCTCCCTCGTTCATTGTTTGCAGTTGCATGCGGTGCACCCTCCTCACACTCGTAACTCTCTCTCTCTCACTCTACTACTTTAGGTTTGAATATATACTTTTTAATTCAGAGTTTATTAATTTAATTGCAGGTGCAAAGAAATGGATGCGTTAATAGGTGGAGACAAACTGATTCTGAGGGGATTGGCATTCTTTGGTTTTCATGGAGCAATAAAGGAAGAAAATACCTTAGGACAGAAGTTCGTTGTAGATATAGATGCTTGGATGGATCTTAAACCAGCTGGAATTTCTGATCATTTGTCTCATACTTTTAGTTACGCTGAAATATATCGGTCAGTCACCAACAAATAGGGATTATGTACAACTTATCTTATTTGTATATATATTTTATCGAATCACATTTCTTCCTATCTTAATTATAAGAGAAAGTTGTATAATAAAAATTGATGTTTTTGGTCCAATATTTTGGATCACGTACATTAACTTTTGTTGATCCAACTTAATGATGAGAGTGCGTGTTGAATATTTTTGGTCAAATATTTCATTCAATATGAGAGTGAGTGTTGAAAATCGAATGTTAAAAATGATTGTTGTTAGGCTTGCAAATACTATTTAATTTAATTTACTTGTTTCAACTTTATAATATCTGAATTATCTAATAGACTTGTGGTGCTAATGACAAATTTATAGTGTAGATTTAAATTTGAAAAATAACGGAGTTGTTATTAATGGTAAATTTGTCCAGAAAAATGTCTGACAAAAAAAGTAGTTAATGATATTAAATTTTGAAGTTTTCTTTGTATACTGCTATAAATTATAATGGTATAGACCACGTACTGTATCTAACATTGGTACTACCCTGTTATTTTGAATTGTATTTCTAAATAGTTTGTGCTTAATTTGGTTTAACATTCTGAGCATACTTTGGGTTTGTTTGGATTCATTTATTTGATTTTATATACTGACACAAGCATTGTGAAACTATTTAGGAGAGCTTACGGAAATAGCTTATGACGCGTCTATAAGTTGATCCAAGCTTATTTCCATAAATTTTCAATGATAGCTTATGAAGACAACTTATAGATTAATTTGAAACAGTTCGTCCGTATTTTATCTTCTGTTTTAGAATGATAAACGCTTAATTTTGTCTTCAATAACCTCTGTTCCCAAAAGAAGAGTAATTATTTGAGGCCAAACATATGTTTGTGGAGCTTTTCTATGTTAAACTAAACATACACACTTGGTTGATGCAGTATAGCTAAGGAAGTTATTGAAGGACCAGCTCAAAACCTTCTGGAATCAGTGGCCCAAAAAATAGCAATCTCCACTTTGACAATTCACAAAGAGATATCTGCTGTTCGAGTGAAGATCGGAAAGCCTCATGTGGCTATTCAGGGTCCGGTTGATTACTTAGGCGTCGAGATTCTGAGACACAGAAGCGATTTGACAGACTAGAACTTTCATATTTACTACTTCTGGTTTTTTATGTATTCCAATTCTGTTTGATACAATAATAACGTTACTCGGTCTTTTCTCTTTATCTCTTATAAGTCTTGCTAATAAAATTAAAAGATGAAACTATAACCAGATAATTTGGAGACCAACAAAAAACAATACAGTGAGATACTGTTAATTTTGAATTGCCAAAGTCTTTAATAAATTGTTCATCTGAGATACTGTTAACATTTGTTCATTTCAGAAAGTTACACTTACAACCATCATATTGGAGTAGACCACCCACCATGGCAAATTTCTCCACATCCCAACTGCGGAGAATGATTGTCTTCTTCAGCTTCCACCCTGAACACAATAGAATATCGTCGAGCATGGTCAAGTAGGACAGCTGCCCTACTGCCGGGATCAACAGCACAAGTTCATGCATTTCTATGGTTCCCAAGCAGAACATGGCAATCAGCACGATTCATTTCTCTTAACTCATATTACGAAAACAGCGGTTCACAATAGAATGGAAAAGAAAACAACTTAACAAGTATATAGTTAAGCTCAAATCATAGATACATAGTTTTGGGCAAGACCATACCATATTTAAGCACCAATTATCAAAGGAACACCGTCCACCAACAACCACATCGATCCCAGGCCTTCTCTCACTAGATTGGTAAAATTTGAATAGGCTTTTGGCTCAACCAAAGCAAGAAAAAGAGTATAATGAAATTGGATAAAATAGAGTTGAAATAAAATTCCCATTTCATCATTTTTTATCACTTCTATGATAGAATATTAATCTCCTTGATATTTCCCACACAAGTTGTAGCTTTGATCATGTCGAAAGTTCAATTGTCAAAACAAGTTATGGTATTATTTAGATGAAGTTAAACAGAACTGACGAAACCCCACCGATCAGATCAACGAGCCACCGATGCTCATCAATCATGTTGAACAAAGAATACTCAATGAACATTTCTAATTCTTTCTTAGGTTAACATCCAACATTAGAAACATTCTTGCTCTACTATTATCATTCAAAAAGCCACATGCTATCAATAATATATCTTCATCCATGTCTATTGTATATCCTGAAGCAAAAATCTTTGTTTTTCTTGTTTAGTAATTTCAGTCTCGTTGGAAGAGATTGTTTGCACTGCAAAACAGTACCAAGATTGTGCCTCGCAGTGCAATAATATTTTCAAAAACTCTACACCCCTTGCTTTTAGTAGCATCTTCCACGTTTCTTAGACCAACTAAGTTAGGTTTCCGGTGGACGGGGCCGATGCATTCTCTTGTTGACCAGGAACATTGTTTTCACCACATAAACTTTAACCAATGCCTGAATAAATCAAGAAAACCACTCTGGAGTTGGTGGCTCGAGTCATTTGAACAAAGCAAGAAAGCCATTTCTGTCATGCCACTTCTTCTATCCTCTGTGCTACTGATAATAAGAGAATGGTTGAAGTTGATAATGTCGTATAGCTAGGGTCAATTGTAGCTGATGTGGTTACAATGCAGTTGCCGAGAACTTCAAAACATCATGTTGTTTTCGCAAACTCGCAATTGTTAGCCTCAATACAGAACCATGGATTTTGTAGTTTTTAAGTTACATGTTAAGTGAGGATTTTTTTTTTACGCATTTACGATTTTACCAACTCATATTCTCTTCCCTTCAACTCTCCAAGCAAAATTTGAGTTGGTAAGGATTTTGTTTTCCTACGTTCGAAAAAATTGAATCAAGCATTGTTAGACTAATCTCTTCCTCCCTTCTATTTCCCTACAACTAAAAACTGTGTTAACCACCTATATGTAATGCTCTTATCTTATGCCTGCAATAAGGGTGGCTTAGACACAAAGGTGTAGTTCTTCCCACCAGAAACTCCTTTTTCTAACAACACTCAGTTTTGCAAAACTCACTGCCCAACCGTTTCGACCACACAGATGCACGTCTATCTGGGTTTTGGCCGTGATTTCCACAAGCTACAAAGTGCATAACATTACATAGTAGTATTAGTTAATAATTTGATGGCTGTAGATCATTTTGTCTTGGAAAAAGAAAATGACCAAGAACACTACATAACATTATGTCATTCATTTTTTAGTACCAAATTTCAGGATAAGGGAATAGTATACCAATTGAAGGCAGAGAAAAATATTTGGACTCAGAATACTTAGAAGACTTTGCCTCACCCTAAAGTGTAGGCAGGGGCTCAAAGCTATGACTAGCGGGGTGTGAAATCAATCTACATTACCAAACTTTTAGGCTTATCATGAAACTTTTTTCTTCTTCTAGACCATTACTAGTTTACTACCAAGAATGAGAAAAAACAGTCATGCCTCCTCATGACATTAAATGAATATTCAAGATGACCTTAGTTTAATGGTTACACCTTGTTATGTCTGGCCATACTCTCTTATAAATAAATGCTGTCATATCTAGTTTTTTTTGAAGTAAATTCTTAAATGAGACACATCCACGTTGTTTTCAACCACACAATAACCAATTTTGTTAGTTTCGAACATGATTTGCTATGTGGAGAATACTTGTAGATTTTATCTAAACGTAGTTATTGTTAATCAATGATTCTACATTAATTTTCCTACCCTCACGTTCACATTCAACACCGAAACTGCTTGGCCACACTTTGTTTAATTACTGGTACAACTCTAATTATGTACTAGGCTAGTATGAGCTAAATGCCTAACACTGTGTTTGGTTGTAGCGAAATAGGGGAGAGAGAAATTGATGAGAGAGAAATTGGAGAGAGATATCAAACTTCTCCTGTTTGGTATGCTAAGAAATAAGAAAGAGAGAAATGATTATGGTGGGACCCACCCCTTTTTCTTTTCTTAGCTGACGTGGGAAGAGAGTTGGGGGAACACCACTTTTGTTTCCACTTTCCACTATATACCCTTGTCCCACCCTTTCCTCATTTTTGTTCATTTTGCAAAATAGTTTTTTTTTTTTTTTCACACATTTTTTTTTTGAAGAGGCTAAAATGAAATATATTACCACAAAAGAGCGTTAATCCTCGCACAAGGAGTGACGAGGAAAAACGGCAAAGTCTGTACAAAA
>Ga0315913_1010443_pt1 | contig 10686 bp, 7 predicted proteins | sample MpolsnodulesMG_FD_207736 | JGI IMG/M metagenome (GOLD analysis project Ga0315913, IMG submission 207736) | Medicago polymorpha root nodule microbial communities from Los Angeles, California, United States - small nodules | ecosystem: Host-associated > Plants > Roots > Nodule | place: USA... | reverse complement strand
TTTGCCACCTTGTTTTTATTTCATATTTGACCCCATTTATTCTTAAAATCAGGTTTTGAAATTTACTCACAAAAACAAAATTTACAATATATTTACAAAACTGCCACCTTATTTATATTTCACACCTATTTTTAATAAAATAAGTATAATACACATAATTCTTATATCAATTTTGCACTAGTGAAACCACTTTAATATGGTATTGTTGCCACTCTGTTACTCAAATATGGTGTTACCACCATTCTAACTTTAATTTCTTCAAAACATCAATATGGCACTACGACCGCTCAAATATGGTGATACCACCATTTCTCCTCAAATAGAAAAATATTGAAATAATTTTTATATACCATTAAGATCATTCTAAATTCTGACGGGACATTGTTATTCCAAAGAAGGGACTGTGATCTTAAAAGTATTCTTTATTTCGAAGGGACATATACTATCGAAGGGACTATGTTTTTAAGACCATTCTTAATTTCGAAGGGACATTAAACCGAAAAAGAGACTATGGTCTTAAGAACACTCTTAATTTCGAAGGTACAAAAAAAATGAGATAAAGAAAAGAAAGACTCGTCAACACAAGTCAAGAAAGGGAGAAGAGAGAAAGAGTTCCCGACAACTCAATGAAACTCTTTGGTGTGATTTTTGAACTGAGTGGAGTCCTCCTCTATTTATATAGAGATTATGTAACTGTTTTAGCAAAAATTGGTGCAACAACAGTTACTTTAATGGATAAGATTAAAATGGAGTTTATCCATTAATCAGTTCAACAACACTTGTGGGTATGATCAAAAGAAACAAATCCACAAAAGTGCAGAAAACAAACTATTGGATTTGAATGAAGGAAATATAAGAAATTTAATTAAATTCTTATTCTTATCACAACCACCATAAGCTAAGTTTATAGGAAGTGATATTCTCAAATAAAAATAATAACTACTATTATTTTTATCATTATCAAGTATTTAAAATTAAATACCGCAATTAAACACTACTAATGTGTGTGTTCTATTTTATGTGGCATCCTCACACTCTATTTTTTTAATTCACACAATATTAGATCAAATTATAATTACTTGATGTTTATTCTTCCAATTTTTCTTCCAATATTACATCAATGTTCCAACATAATCCAAGAGCTTCTTCAACATGTACGTCACACACACGGCTAAACCATTTAGTTTTAGCTAGAATGAAGGTACCTTACTCATCGCTTAAACACATGCCTATTTCAACCTTGTTATTTTGTTTTGAAAAGGATGCATTGATGTTGCATTTGATGAGCCCTTCACTTGGCATCGTTCATTTAGAACTTTCTTTAGGCTTCTGTTCCAAAACAAAGGATTGTGCGTCGCCACCTCATTCCAAACTTTATTATTTCTTTTCTTCCAAATGCTTCACAAAATATAACAAAACAAGGTTGCGTCGTCAACTTGTAATATCTTTAGTATGTTAAAATTAGTATCAGTGCTTTCATGTCCTTGATTGATTAAATTACATATGAAAGGATAAGCTTCCCACAAACTCCAAATATTACAACTGCTTGGACATTTAAAAAAGAGATGGAGTCTATCATTATTATGCCGACTACACATAAGACAAGATGTAATGTTATTGAGTCCTTTATCTTTAAGGCTCATACATGTTAGGAGATAATTCCTACACCTCTCCAAATAAAATTTTCACTTTTGGTGGCATCTTCAGTTTCTAGGGTAAAATCCAATATCATTGCGCCTTAAAGTGAGTTGTATCAAGTAATTTATTCATGCATAATCAATAGGCACTACGAATAGAATACTCACCATTGAAGCATGCAAAGTCGTGTTGATGATATGTTCGAAACCCTGTTGATTGAATATCAAGTGCAAAGGTTGGACAATCTAGGCTTTATACTCTGAAAGGACACAATGTCATACACTAATTAAGGTCAGCCATAAGGAAAAACAAAAAACCATTATTTTGCTGTGTGAAGGTGACATTGTCTGAGATCCAACTATAATTCCAACCGGATTTAGAAGTGCCACCTATTGATCTCCACATGCCAGATGCCACACAGTTTAAGGATAAACTTAAAATTTCATATGCTTCTCCAAACAAAACTACAATTATGCCCCAAGGATGATTCGAAGATGTTAATGCGGGTAATATCTTGCCTTATAGATCTTAGGAATAACGGTCTCCAATGACAAATAGTGAATACCTTTACATTGCGAACCTGAAAGACCCCACGAGAATGAGTTCATAATTTTTTTAATTTCATCACAAAGTGAAAATGGGAGGGTGAATATGCTCATGAAATAAGTTGGAATGGATTGAAGGGTCAATTTAATTAATACTCGTTGCCCTGCTTTTGAGAGATTGATGGCAGGTCATCTTACGTTATTCTTAACTTGTTTTTCAGTCAATTTCAGTAGGTTTTACAAGCAGAATAGTGGAGTATTAGAACAATTTCTTATGATTTCGGGACATTTGTAACATTTCCTATATTTGAGTTTGTAATTGTATTTTTCCTGAAACATAGCAATTTTAGGATGTTTTGTTGTAATTCACGAAGAAATCATGCATATCGGCAAAACAAGATATTTGAAGAGTTGTGAAGACCTTAGGAAGATGAAGAATTAAAATTCAAGAAGTCTCAAAAGACGTTGCAGAGGGAGAAATTGGCAATTTGTCATTTTTCTCTGGCTTCAGCCGGTAGGTTTTTAGCCTAATATTACTTTGGAAAGTTATCTTTTCAGACATTATAAACTTTTTATGTGTTTTCCTTCTTTCGGGCATTATAAAAAGTATATACATTACTTATTTGAATTGTTTTTAGCCTAGTATTAATTTGTTTTCTTTCAAGAGAAAAAAAACTCTTATGTATTATGTGTTTTCTTTTTACACATTGACTTTCTCTTAAAACATGTGTTACACAACAACAACTCATTCGTAATTCATCCATTTGTTTACTTCAATTATTTTAGGAGACTTTTGGTTTTTCCAATTTCTCATTTACAAAGTCTTAAATGTCTCAACAAAGATAATTTTTTTTTTTTTTGTTTTCGTTACATAACAAAGATTTCTTTTTTTTTTTTTGAAAGAATCGTCTTCAAACAAAGATTAAATGAATTGTCTTTATTGTCGATTAAAAAATAAATGTTAAATGAAATCAATTATGATGATTTCATTTCATATATGATTTTGCATCTCAAAAATTTTGAAAATTAAAACTTAGATAAAAATAAAATATTATTAATATTTTTTTAACTAAAAAAGTCTCACTTTTAAAATTCGCTTTGCCTCATCAAGTGTTGGGTCGACCCTACCCTCTTCTCCCTTCCAATATGCATTACAATTACACTTTTAAGTCATTCGGAACGTGTAAATAATTATTTTAAATTTTGAAGGTATATAATTTTTTTTATGATGAATTTTGTGTTTGCTGTTGATTACAACATAAATTTTATGTTTATATATTCAAGATTATTTTTTGTTAATCCATCCGAAGTTTTGTTTTCTTGCTTGGCTCCACCACTGTCTAGTGGTAGTGGGTAGTAATATTTAATTTGGTGTTTCTATTTTCTTCAACAGAAAAAGTTGGTTCTTCTATTTAAGGCTTAAGGTTGAGTCCACTTGCTCATATTATCCCTTGCTTGTTTCTCACAGAAATGGTGCTCGCCGGTAAAATTAGCACCGAAATTGGTGTTAAAGCATCCTCTGCCAAGTTCTTTAAACTATTCTCATCAGAGCTACACCATGTACAAAACCTTTGTGAAAGAGTCCATGAAACTAAACTGCATCAAGGTGATGACTGGCATGGCTCTGATTCGGTTAAACAGTGGACTTATGTCATAGGTAATTATGATTCTTAAGTCAAATAAACTCCAATCAAATTATCTTGTTTTATTTTAATTTTATTAGCTGTTATTAATTTTGTTTATATTTTGATCCTTGTTAGTTGAGTTCCGTGCGATTTCGGTCTATCATAATTTTTTGTTTTGAACTGGCTAAACTACTATGGGAATTGGCATAGAATGAATCTAATGCGGAATTTTAAGAAGAGAATATTCTAAGATCACAAACACCACTAGGTCAACTTAGTTGGTTAAAAATCTGAAAAGATGGCCTCAACAAAACAAAACAAAAAAGATTTTTGTGCGGTGATGTTTTTAAAAATAACTAATTATGAATTTACCATAAATTTTATTTCTCCTAAAAATCTCAAACTTTCATTTGTCATTAGAATAGTATAATCACATTTAAAATGAGTTTTTTTTTACCAACTAAAAAAAGAGTGTTTTAATGTTTTCAGCAAAGTTCAAAGTTTTTAACGAATAGGGTTTAAAATTAAACAAAATTGTTTTTTTAACAAGAAAGTAAACAAAATTGTAATTCATTTTACGTGAAATAATCAAGGTTTCAATATAAATAGAATTTATTTAAGAACTCTTTTTAGCTTACGACTATTGAAGTCATTGAATCCTTATTAATTGTAGCTAATGAAGTAGTTAAGTTGGACGAAATTAAATAAATAAGAGTATTTTTTTGTTACTAAATAAATAAGAGTATAATAATAAAAAAAATAATAAATACTGCATTGTTATTATAAATTGACTAGTGGAAATATCGTGCCTGTTTGTCCGCTCTTTCTACTGCACTAACGCACATGATTATTATATTATGTTTGTTTGTATAATTTTGATTAAAATTTTAAAATATTAATGAAATTTATTGATATATTGATTTATAAACAAAATATTGTCAAGACATATAACAAAATTATTTTTTACTCATAATCACTTATAAACCAACAAAGTCAAATATAATCCATAAAATTAATCGACTTTGATTAGTTGTAACATGAAAGAAAAAGAAAAAAAATTTACAGGTTAATTCTAAATTTTGATGCATAGGGTTGAGAGAGGTTGAGAAAAACTAAACAATACGGGAACGAACTATGAACTGTGACTACCTTACTTATTAATATTTAATATAGTGCTAACAAATCTTTTTCTAAAATATTTTGAGTCCTCTTTTTTTAGAGGATTTAAAGTACAATCTTTAGCAATATTTTTTGTTACATTTGTTACTAATCTTTTTTTTAGAGTATTTAAAGTTCAATCTTTAACATTATATTTTGCTCACATTTGATATTAATCTGCTTTTCAGAAGATTTAAAGTTCAATATTTAACATTATTTTTTGCTTACGTTTGTTACTAATCCTTTTTTTAGAGTATTTAAATTTCAATCTTTAACATTAATATTTTTTGCTCACGTTTGTTACTAATATTTTTTTAGAGGATTTAAAGTCCAATTTTTAACATTATTTTTTGCTCACGTTTGTTACTAATATTTTTTTAGAAGATTTAAACTTCAATCTTTAACAATATTTTTTTCTCACGTTTGTTACTAATCTTTTTTTTAGAGGATTTAAAATCCAATCTTTAACATTAATTTGTGCTCACGTTTGTTACTAATCTTTTTTAGAGGATTTAAAGTTCAATCTTTACCATTATTTTTTGCTCACGTTTTTTTACAGTTGATCAAAGGTTAAAGAAGAGTAACTTATGTTAATAAAATAATAAAATTAAAATGGAAATACTGTTTTTTATGGAAGTAATAAAATAATATGGAAATACGGATTTTTGTGGAAGGGATATGAAAATACTTGACAATCTTTGTCGGTTGTATTGAGGGGAACAACACAGATGTACAACATAAAATCGGCTGATAAAAAGTAACATAAGTTTTTGTTTTGTGCTAGTTTTTTGTGAGTTTGATATGTGGTAAACGGAGATAAAAGAGGGTTAACGAGGAGGATTAGTGACATTGATTAGTAATCCACATGTTATTTTATAACTGGCTAACAGCAAGAACAATTTATAAGGAATCGTGTGTGAGTTTTCTCTTTAAATTAAATTTATTCTTATTTATTTATTATTTATATTTAAAATAAAATTAAAATTAAAAATTAAGGATATTTTTAGAAAGAAAAGTCCATAAGAGTGTACAGGGAATTATTTTGAACCAGGATGAGAACTTTTATCCTGATATTTGATGGAGTATTTTGAAACATCTAACAAAACACTAACACAATAAATATATGTTATCCTGACTTTTATGCGTTAGTGTGGGGTGGGGGACACGTGAAATGAGTTAATACACACATGTAAAACAAGTTTACGTAAACTGCCGTGAATTCAATTCACTATACCGTTTGTTCGGTACTTATCCTGTTAAAGGAGTCATTGTTTTAGTGGATAGGATAGAGATAAATGCGTTAGGATAGAGATAAATGTTTCGCTTTAGAGATCTTGTTAATGAGTATTCTAAAGCACTCTCTAAGAATCTCAAATTTGAAAATATTCTTTTAAAAAGTTAAATATTATAAATTTTAATGTAATGATTATATAAATTTTTATAAAAAAAAACTTATTATTAAAGGTTTTTAGGGAGTGCCTATGTGACACTGGTTATTGTTAACATTTCCCTTTACATAAATCTTTTGCGTATTTCTATTGTTTTGTGGGGTATTTTTTCTGTTTCAGTTTGTGTATGGCTATTGCTTCTTTGGAAAACAAATATACACCACTTTACATTTGCATCATCGCCCGATCTAAAATTAAATATACGCGTATTCTTAAGGTTACGGCAAATTTAAATCACATAGGTAACTTAGGTTTAAGTTAAATAGAAATACGTAAATAGAGTTTACTTATAAGAACATGTATTTATAAATGTTGAAAAGAGGGTTTACTTATACGTGAATAGAGTCTACTTTACGTGAATAGAAATACAATTCATAGATACAGGAAAATTTGGAAACATTGAAAATCACTTAAATGAGGAAATCACTTTAACGGAAACTTTGTGCTTCATTCTAACCATTTGTTAAATTTGGTCATATAAATATAGGGATTCTATATATACTTCTATATTCAAAGTTTTTATTTTTCTTTGTATTGATTTCCCATGATATCACAACACAGATGGCAAAGTACACACATGTCATGAGATTATTGAAGATCTTGATAAGCAGAACAAAAAAATCACTTTCAAGCTCTTCGGTGGAGATATTGATGAACACTATAAGGTCTTTAAGCTCATCCTTGAAGTAATTGATAAGGCTGGTGGAAGTGCTGCTGTTAAATGGACTATTGAATATGAGAAAATCAATGAGGAAATTGATCCTCCAAATGGCTATATGGACTACTTTGCCAAAAGCACTAGAGACATGGATGCTCATCTTGTCAAGGCTTAATTATCTCCATATAAGTGATAAAAAAAAGCAATAAATAAGAAATTATGGCTTAATGGGGCTGCCTTTGTGAATATAAGTGGTTATTTTATAATTAGTGTGATGTTTGTAATGGCTTCGGTTGATCTTTCGTTATATGGAACAATAATGTATCATGTGATGTATAAATAAATGGATATTTGTGCTTTGCAGTTAATCTACACAGTTTGTGATTTTTATTTATTTTTTAAAATTTATAGGCATAATCTCCTTAACACTACAATTCGCTCACAACAAACAAACACTTCCACCATTATTTGTAAGTTTAGTTGGTTAATTTACCATAATTTTTTTTAAAGAAACTTAACATAAAATTTAGAATTGAAAACGATATCTTTTGAGCCGAATATTAGTAACAATGATCCATATTCTTCATATATGATATATAATAATTATTTTTACCTGATTTCTTGTTTATTGTAATTAACATTAAAAAGGTTTAGCAGCGCAGCTTATTGTCCGTTTGCCTTCTATTCAAGTGTTAATAATGGTTTACATATATAAAAATTTGAAGAAAAAAAATTCTGAAATTGATTTTTAGACTAAAAAAAACATTAAAAATGTATTTTTCTACCAAAACAAAAACGATAAAAATGCATTTCTAGAAGGGAAAATTAAATATTAAATTTATAAATGATTTAGCAGGTTATAATCAATATTTCGTAAATTAGATCATGTCATGGCATTGGTTGGGGGAGCACGGATCAAGTAGTGGGCCGCATAATTTAATTTGTTAGGTCTATTGCATAGTGAATGTAATCAAATTTCTATTTAAGGCATGTGGTTTCATACACCATCATATCATAAAACATCCCTTATTTTGTTTCTTTCTTCTCTTTCTTTCTATTATTGTGTATTTAGTTATTTTTTTCCTTTTCAAAAATGGTGCTCGCTGGTAAACTTATCACTGAACTTGGGATTAAAGCACCAGGGGAGAAGTTCTTCAAACAATATGCATCAGAACTTCACGAAGTGCAAAACGTTTGTGAAAGAGTTCATCATGGTAAGCTTCACGAAGGTGAACACTGGCATCACAATGATTCGGTTAAACATTGGACTTTTGTCATAGGTAACTATGTTTAAAAATATTTATGTTTACTTTTTTTTTAATGATCATTATAGTTCTAATTAAAAAAGTTTTTTTTTTAGAAAACATAAACAACTTCTCTCTAGAAAAGTATCCTCTGCCTTCTCTCTAGAAAAGTCGAGTTCCTCTCCCTCCGTCCAAACACGTTGTACGCGGCTAGTAAAGATGTAGCCATCTGTTAGGTGGTGCGCGCGCCTCTTGCGGCTGCACCACCTCTATCCACCCCCCTGAAAGGGTCACGCCACCGCGTCGGATCTGGTGTCGTGATGGCTACTTCGTTTTCTATTTCGTTTCAATGTTTTCTGTTCTGTTTCAATGTTTTTGATACGACTTTGTATTATTTGATCCGATCTGATCCAAATCTGTGTGTTCTGAGTTCGATTGTGCTTGCCTTGGTTTCCAGTCACGACTAGCTGCTACGTCGACGACCTCGTGTATTGTTGTTCACATTTTTTGGTGGTGATGAGGTGTTGTGGTAAGGGGGACATGATGCTTTGTGGAGGCGGAGGTCACGGGTTATGGTGGGTTTGTGGTGGAGAGGAGGTTGTGATGCGTAGTGTTTTAAGGTCACTGAGTTTTGGTGGAGATGGGGGTGGTGGTTCAGTTGGAGTTTTGTATGGTGGTGGTGATAAAGTGGTGGATTGTAGGAGGTGAGAGAGTGTGCCGTCGACGGTAACAACATATATGGTGGTGTAAGGTGGTTGTTGGTGTGGCTGGTCAGCCTTTGGGGAATCGGTTTGTCTGTGGGTGTCTCGTTGGTGATGTTGTGGTGATTGTATTGGGGTAATGTCACATTGATTTTGCGTGGTTGTTTGTTGTAGTAGTGTCATACGTGCTACGAAATGGTTGGGGGAGGCTGTGGAGGTGTAGGTTTGTGTGGTGGTGTGTGGTGGTTGCACTGGTGTTTTCAGTTGGGGTTTGAGTGTTTTTTGAACATTTGATGAACGAGAGCTGATTTAGTGGGGTGGTAGACGTTTTTTTAGGTAGGGAGGTGGATGTTTTATTGGTGTTTTTGTAGGTGGTAGTGAGCTCTCGGTGTTTTAGTTGTAGGCCGCATATGTTTTTGGGTCCATATTCGTTGTCGCTAGCTCTTGGTGCTTTTGGTTGATTTTGTGTTTGGGGGCTTGAGTGTGGGTGGTTTTCGAGCTGAGTCTTTTCCTTCTTTGATATGATTTTTGTTTGCAACACCATCCATCTTGTTGTATGTCTTACAGGTTTGTGTTATGGATTCTGATCGGCCGATCCCTTTTGTTTCGAAACCGGAAGTTAGTGTCTAATTCCAAGTTTAATTGGTTGGTCATGATGTCTTCTCCAGTTGACGGGGGGTGAGGGGTGCCTTACTGATTTGTTTCTGGAGTCTGATGAGCCGATCACTTTAGATTCGAGATCGGGAGTCAGTGCTTTGATTCAAGTTTTGCTTTGGGCTAATTTTGGTTGTTTCTGTGGTGGATCGAGGTTAAAGCTATGGTGGTGGCCGACTAAGCATTGAAATATGTCATTTTCGAGTATGGCTCAGTTAAGGTGATGAGAAGAGGTTGTTTGGTTTAGAGGTGTGTTTTTAAGGGTGAGCAGCGAGTGAAAGGGGTATATGGATTTCGTTTTCAGTGGTTGTGTTACGATGGAGTTTGATTTAGGTGGTGAAGTTGGTTTTGGTGGTTGTTGTTCTTATGAATGTTAAAGGTAGGTCTTTGTTAGATGATTGGTGTATGGTGTTTTTTATGGTATTATTTTAGGTGTTTCGCCCATATACAACGCCTTTTGTTATGTAATCTCTGATACTGGTCTCTGCTCGTTTTAAGCAGGACCAAGTTTTAAAAAAATTGTCGTTACAAAAAAATAAAAAAGTTTTGCGAACTGAAGAACACCAACGAATCTTATAAAGAAGGCTCCAGATTTGATTCAAGGACATTAAGATAACAACTAACATACATTTGTCTAACAAAAAGTATACTTTGAAGAAGATAATTTGAACCTAAACAACCAAGGCAACAATTTACGTAATAAAGAAATTTTTATATATTAATGGGCTAAATTACACAAGGGGCCATTTTAGTTTGTGGTTTTTAACAGATTGATCCTTTAAGTTATTTTGGTCACACCTAAGTTCTTTAGGTTTGAGGTTTGTAACAAATTGGTCATTTAAGTTATTTTGTTTATTTAGTCTTTTTGCCACATCATTGTTTTTGTAATGTTTGGTTAAGAAAATGACTAAATTGAAAACATTTACAAACTTAAAGGACTTAGGTGTGACCAAAATAAATTAAAGGATCAATCTGTTACAAACCTCAAACTTAAAGACTTATTTGTGACTAAAAT
>Ga0315913_1010442_pt1 | contig 10689 bp, 8 predicted proteins | sample MpolsnodulesMG_FD_207736 | JGI IMG/M metagenome (GOLD analysis project Ga0315913, IMG submission 207736) | Medicago polymorpha root nodule microbial communities from Los Angeles, California, United States - small nodules | ecosystem: Host-associated > Plants > Roots > Nodule | place: USA... | reverse complement strand
AAAACCAGATTAAAATCCGGTTTGAATAAAAAAACTGGTTTGAAATTGGTTTTGGAAGAGAATCCGGATTTTATGAGAAACCGGATTTGAACTGGATCCGAACTGGATCCAAACCGGTTTCAAACCATATCCGAACTGGTTTAGATAAGAGGTTTCAGAAACCAAACTAAAACCAAAATTTGGTTTAGTTTTGGTTTGGATTGTAACCATGCACACCCCTAGTCTCTATCTAGTTCAAGGTATAACTGTCGCGGTCAAGGTCGCGGTCGCGTATAGGATTTCATGATTTTGGTTGTTATGTATACTGCATTACAGATTGCGGTCAACGCGGTGTGAATTAGTCACAACATTGCACTTCTCTTAAATAATGTATAATAACTTAAATTAGAGATAGGTTTGAAGTTCTAAACTAGAGAAAGAGCCTAAAGAAGATAACATCATGTAATTTATGTTCAAATATGTAGTTATGTACTAAAAATGTGATTTTCATCCATCTCAATTGAAAAAAAAACATAATTATCTGTCTATTGTCATGACCCCGTTTGGTTGCGGCCGTAAAGGTGTTTCGTTGCGGCCGTAATGGCGTCTCGTCATGATTTTTTTCACTCTAAAAACAGGGGAAAACAGTAACTGCCGCTACCTGTATCTTTTTGTCGCGGCCTTTTTCTCGGTAACGGATCGTTTTTTAAAACCTTGGTCTAGTTCACAACTTGGTTACGTTTTGTAATGTTTAGCTTCTTTCTACAATTCATGTAGAAGTTGTATAGAAGCCAATTGCTGTTTAGAAGAAAATGCTGCAGGGGAGACGATAGAGTTGTATATGAACCTCCTAACTAATTACTGTTGTTGTCTTTCAACTCATGTATGCTTTCTCATAACATTCAGATATGACATTTTCTTGGCTTGCTAGTTGCTACTGGTGAAGAAACACATTACTTTTGATACGGATAACAACATTCAAGATTCCTTACCTGGAGAGAGGCAAAAGGAAATAGTGGTATTGAGAAACATGGTGCCATTTAGGTCTATTATTAAAGAAGCATGCGAGAAAGCATTAATTGTTGCAAAGTTCTTTTGCGTTTTACACATTACCAACAAATATCTGATCGATCCTGTTCAGGCAAGCATGATTCAGCCTTCAACTTATCGCAAATTATTTTTTCATGATTAAAATTACTAATCAGTTCTAATTCTGCAGACTATTGGTCCTAGCATGCTTCCTACAATCGATGTGACACCAAGCCTCTATCTTGCTGAAAGGATCTCACCTCGATTTGGCAAAGTTGCTCAGGGAGATATTGTAATCCTCCGCTCAGCTCGTAACCCTAGAATGTGCATCACAAAGCGCTTGGTTGGATTAGAGGGTGATACCATCACATATGTTGCTGATCCTAATAACGATGATAAGCAGGAGACAGTTGTGGTATGGTGATTTGTTCTGCTTGTAGTTTAGAGTTACTTCTTGTTTAAATAACTGGTATCAGAACTGATACTTTTGGCTTCGATATTTAATGAATAGGCTTCATATTTTTCTGTCTATAAAATTTAACATTTAATTGTCTTTTTATTTGCTGGATTATAGAGATTTTAATTGTCCTCCTTCTTTCTATAGGTTCCCAAGGGTCATGTTTGGATAGAGGGTGATAACAAATATAAAAGCAACGATTCTAGAAATTTTGGTCCAGTTCCTTATGGCCTTATTGAGAATAGGTTATTCTGGAAGGTGAGATTTTGTATACACTGAAGCCACACTTATCTAAAAGCCCCCACTTCTTTTTCTTCTGTCAGTTCTCCATAATCTTTTGATGTATTATCTGAAGGTATCTCCACTTAAAGATTTTGGATCGTTCCGGAATAAATGATTTGAAGCTTTCAATCATGTAAGTTACAAATTACAATCTTGAGCAGGATAACTATTTGTTTCATTTTGAATGGGAAAGAGAATGCCTTTATTTGGTATACAAATTTGTAGACTTTTGATTTAGTGGTAAGACCGCTTTTGATAAAACAACTTCTGACTTGGGTTTTAGCCTCTGAGGCACAGTGCAATTATTCCATTCTATTTTGGCAAGATTTTGGGGGTGTAAAAATCGAAAAGTGATTATGTTTTATAACTGGTTATAAGAGTTTTTTATTAATCTTTTTCTGCAGAAAGACCTACCACAAACTTGACACTGAAGCAGAGATCATTTGCAATGCCATTGGGTTTCCTTTATCGTGGTGTAGGACTGGCCTTTTTGATTTCTTGTAATGCATTATTTTGGTAGATTAAGGGTCTGTTTGTCATGTATTATTAACAAAGTAATTTTGGTATTCAATATTAAATGCAAAAACTTGCAGCTGCATTGTGACCTCCAATTCACAATGCCTGAATACCGAAATTTGAGGACAGATGCATGCAATGGTGGTGTGAGCTGTAAATAACGGTTCAACAGTGGACCACATGCCCTATTGACTATTTTACTTAACAATGTAAATGATTTTTTTTCCTTCCCATTTTCCTACATTGAAGTCTTAGTAACACCTACGCGACACTGGCACACATGATATCATTCGAATTATTACCTTCATATCTGATAGTTGACCCATTGAAGTTTTGTCCGGTGTCTAACGGTGTTGGTGTGTGTTAGTGTCGATGTCATACACCAACACGATATTGGCACACGCAATAATATTCAATCATCGATTTTTTTTTTCTTCTTCAAATTATTACCTTCACAGACTTTAGTTAACCCAAAGATTCTCAACTTCAAAGGAACACACACATATTTAATGTTTATAGTCTAAATCAGTTAATACACAAATGTAGGAACATTGCATAGTAGAAAAGTAAAAAAGTAAATATTTCAGCAAAATATTTAAAGTGGTACTAGTTTGGGGGGATATAGGGTAGGTCTGTTTCTTTAGCCAAAGGAGATCCAAGCACAAATCTCTCTCAAAGACCAAATTCGGGTGATAAAGGAGAAAGAATAAGCAAATAGTACTAAAAGACAAAACATAAATTTCTAACGACATATCTTCAAACTTTGATCTGGGACGAAATAAGACAAAAATATATTTATAAAGAACGAAGATTGAAAACTCTTTGAAGGAGAATGTAACACATGTAAAGAGATAGAAGAAAATAACACAGAAATTAGTGATTCATTTGTAGAAAATGATCATAGTGGTTAGGGTTTGATAGAAGGTTGAAGATGTTGAAAAATTGATGGTCAATCTATTTGGATTTGAGTTGAATTAATAAAGTGTAAGGTAATCGATTTGAGTTGAATTAATAAAGTGTAAGGTAATCGTTGAGTTGAATTCATCATAACAAAAGTTTTAAAATTGACTCAAAATGAGTGTTTTTGTAAAAAATACACACATGCTCTGTTTGAGAATGCCACATTTTGAGCTAATAAGCTGTTCCCTATAAGCTCATCCGCATAAACTAAACTATAAGCTATCAATTATTTTTTACCAAACATAGCCTAAAAGCCAAAAACAACAAGTCTTGGATTTCAATTGGACCTCATGTTGGAAATGTCAGATAACTCAAACTAGAAGTAAAGAGTTATAAAATCTGAATTCAAATTCAGACAAAGATAAAATAATTAATATAATAACTGATTGCTTGCTAATATTTAAGATTAAAAAGTTAAAATAACATTGAACCACATGGTGCATTTGAAATAGGATTTGCCTCAAAAAGCAGAAAATAGAAAGCAAAAAAATAATTATTCGCACAGTGGTCTATCATATAAGCAAAAGACAACCGCCGTCAGGAACTGCCATCCACCTTCCCTATCCCTTTGAAACACTGGTATGTATGTATTATAAATGTAATAGGGATTTAAATATTACTTTAATTGGTTACAATATAACAAGTGAATTCTGATTCTAAATATGTTTACCCAATTTCATTCTCAGAAAAGTTTGAGAACTTTCTTTCACACCCTTTGGACCATCAATGGCGGGTATTTATATTCTGTCTTTAGTGCCGATACTACGTTTAGTCCTTTTAGTTTGACAGAATTATCAAGTATGTCTTTAAGTTTCAAAAGTTTCAAATAGATCTTTTAGTTTGATAGAATTCCCAAGTTAGTTTTAAGTTTTAGAAGTTTCAAATAGTTTCACCGTTACACCTAATTAATTGATGCTGATGTAGCTATTAAGTTGTTGACTTAGATCAAAACGCTGCATTTTAAAAGCTCCAGGGTGTCAAAACGTTACGTTTAATGATCACAAATGATCATTCTAGCACTATAAATGACCATTTGTGACCATTAAATGTAGCGTTTTGACACCCTGAAGCTTTTAAAAGGCAGCGTTTTGATCCAAATCAACAACTTAACGGCTACATAAGCATCAATTAAACCGAGACTGATAGCAGGGACCTATTTAAAACTTAAAGGACTAACTTGAGAATTATGTCAAACTAAAAGGACCTAATAGAAACTTTCGAAACTTAAAAGACTAACTTGGGAATTCTGTCAAACTAAAAGGACAAATAGTGGTATTTGGCAATAATTTTTTATGCTTTGCATGCCAGTAGTCTTTTATAGAAACGTTTATGGAGGAAAACATAAAATCAAGCTTTAGTTTGCTATGTTATGAGATTGTCAAGAAGTGTCTTTTTGCTGAAAATTCGACGCCTCTTTCAATCATAATGGTGCTTGAGGATTTCACCCTCTTGCAGCCTATCATCTACTGTGATTAACATGTTCTTGTATAAAATGTTGTCTTTCAACTCATGTATGCCAGCTTTCTCATAACATTCAGATATGACATGTTCTTGCTATTGGTGATCCAAACACTTATCTTTCGATACGGATAACAACATTCAAGATTCTTACCTGGAGAGAGGAAAAAGGCAATAGCAGAATTGAGAAACATGGTACCATTTAGCTCTATTATGAAAAAAGTATGGAAGGATGCATTCTTTGTTGTAAAAGTCTACTGTCTTTTACATGTTACTGAGAGCTATCTCATCACTCTTGTTAAGGTAAGCATGATTCCTCCTTCAACTTATTGCAAATTCTTTTTTCATCGTTAATTACTAGTCAGTTCCAATTCTGCAGACTGAGGGTGTTAGCATGCTACCTACTATTGATTCGACACCAAGCATGTTTCTTGCTGAAAAAATCTCACCTCGATTTGGTAAAGTTGCTCACGGAGATATTGTACGTTTACGCTCTCCTCAAAACCCTAGAGAGTGCTACGGAAAGCGCGTGATTGGATTAGAGGGTGATAGCATTACATATGTTGCTGATCGTGGAAATGGCTATAAGCATAAAACAGTTGTGGTATGGTCAATTTCTTGTTAAAAAATTCCCATTTTTAGTGGATTTTTATGATTTTGATTATGGGTTTTGCTTTGCTACTAGTTTGAAGTTTAACATTTAATTGTCTTTTTATTTACTTAATGAAGTATAGAGATTTCGTTTTCTAAGTGCCTTCCCTCTTTCTATAGGTTCCAAAGGGTCATGTTTGGGTAGAGGGTGATAACAAATTTAGTAGCTATGACTCTAGAAGTTTCGGTCCAGTTCCTTATGGCCTTATTGATAGTAAGATATTCTGGAGGGTAAGTTTGCGTATGCACTGAAGCCACACATATATACAAGCCTCCACTTCTTTTTTCCCTTTGTTTTCTTCTGTTTCTTCTCCCTAATCTTCGGATGTTTTATCTGAAGGTATGGCCGCGTAAAGATTTTGGATCGTTCTGGAATAAATGATTTGAAGCTTTCAATCATGTAAGTTACAAAATTACATTTTAAAGGGAAAACTGTGCCTTTGTGGACCCTGTTTGACCATTTTCTTTGCGATTTGGAGCTCGCCCACTAAAACTAAGCATTTTAATCGCCTTATATTCAAACCGTTACATTTTTCTGTTACTTGTATAAACAGTTTACCTTTTACTAATTCAGTATTCATTTGTTGCTCTAAAAAATTAAATAGTAGAGATGATAGTGGATGATCCCTAGTATTTATTGTTTGTTTTGAAACAGGCAGAGAAAACATATTTTCATGCTTAAGGAAAACTATGATGAGAGGTCCATTATGTAGACTTTTGATTCTAAAACAAATATTTATGTAGACTTTTGATTTAGTGGCAACAGGTAAGATTGCGTTTTGACAAAACTTGTGAGTTGTGACTTGGGTTTAAGCTTCGGAGTGACAATGCAATTTTTCGACTCCATTAGATTTTTGCAAGATTTTCAGGCCTCTCTTTATCAGGGCTTTAGTGGCCTGACCGTGAAAAAATTCGATTTTGGCAAGATTTTCAGGCCTCTCTTTTCAAAGAACTTTCATACCAACAACACAATCTATTATAGAATTCAACGATCACGTAGCACTTTCTGTTGTTTGAGTTCACCGGGCATTTGTCTATGGTTGGCTGATACTGCATAGTTGGTCAGTTGGTTTTGCTGGAAGAACAACTTCGGCCCTTTTAGAGAATGGTCTTGGACTAAGCATACTGATATATGCATTGGTCGCTTGATGGTTGAACACTTTTGCTCTTTAATTTTTCTTACATAGTAATTCTTTTCTTGGTTTTTAAAAATGCAAAATCTACACAGCTTGCTAGCATAGTGAAAAACTAGAAAGCACGTCTCAATACAATGAAAGAGTTTTCTAGAATAGTTGATGCTATTTCTAAGACAACCCTAATACGCGACCGTTATCATATTGGCTCAACAGATGAACTACGGCTGCTATTAGAATGGCTACTTCTGCAGAAAAATGAACATTTAAGTTATTATAAGCATTATTGTTTCTAGAAAATGAATAATATTTATGAACTACAGTGAAAAAAATTAAAAAAAATCAAGTGTTATCAGCAAAATAACCTTTGAATCTCGCTATGTGGATCATCCATTTCATGAACTTCACTGTGTTGGTCAGTTGGTGTAGCAAGATTTGAGTATGTTGGAGCTTAAACTTTTATATCCTCATTTAGTAAGTTAGCATATCAAGAGAAACATTCTTCTTTGTAATTTCATATCTTCTGCTCGTGTTGTGAGTTTTCATTGTGTATGTGAACACATTTCAATTGTATCTTTTGTGTTACTTTTCTTTAGGCATTTCTTGTGAGTCTAACATGGTTAATTTTGAAGAATGAATTGTTTGCTTGTCAAGAAATCATTTAGAAGTCGATACTCGTTGTCTTAAAGAAGGACTCTTAATAGAAGGCTTACGTGACTCTTAGCTGCTCCCAATGCTTCCATTTCATATTAAAGTTCATGCATCTGATCGGGCTATAGATTCAATGCCAATGCCAAAACCCTTCAGTTTATCTTCGTAAGATGATTCCTCCCATTCCAAGTAGTTTTATACTTTACGATATCTATTTGTTAATGACATAAAAGGGAGAAGAATATGATCAATTTTTGTATCTAGATTAAAATAATCTTAGGATTCAGAACATTCTTATCTTATTGTATGGCAAACAACATAACTGTTTATGGGTGGGTGTCCGTTGGTGGTAAAAGTTTGACTTTGTAACGATTGAAGTTCAAATTCCACTTGGGATTTGTAATATGGTTATTAGTGTTACCGTTGTCAATAATAGTTTCAGTAGTCTCTTATAAGAATGTTTCTTAGAAGAAAACTAAAATTTGATTTTAATTCACTAAGTTATGAGAATGGAAAAAAAGTGTCTTTTAGCTGAAAATTGGACGCCTCTTTTAATCTTTGTCTGCAGAGAGACTTACCACAAACTTGACACTGAAACAGAGATCCATACACTTCAACACGAATTCCCCAAAAAACACTGTAGATGGCCATTTTTAGAGGTTTTGGGATTTTTGTCAGGTTATGAGCATGTGGTTTTGGGATTTTTTTGGGTCCTTTCTTTCTTTACGTGCTGTAAAGTAACATTTAATTTACAACACTTTATTAAAGACTGTGGAGTTGAAAAAGAGAAAATAATGTAAAAAATTATTGAGAAAAGTTGAATGGCATCTTTATTTCAATATTTAATCTCTACCAAATGTAGTATTTAAACCCAATATTGCTCATTCATTTTCCATACTCCTCTTGCCAAATCCTTCAAATCCTTCAGACACTCTTTTTGATATTCAAATTTTATATCCATCCAATTTCTTGAATCTTCTGTCTCTAATCTCAGGATTCCAAAGCCAAAGTTAGGGACTAGAGGAACCAACAACATTGAAGAGCCACCAATTTCTGCATCTTCTTTGCATGGTTCTAAAATTAACATGAAATAAGTGTCAATATTTGATCTTTGTCTAAAAAAGAGGTTCATTAACACAAGTTCTACACAATTGTTGTCATTATTTTTGTACTCACAGTGATGATGTGTATTTGGACAGATATTTCCGGCCTTCATACGAGAGTTTCTCAATGTGTTCGACCAACAGTTCCTTCAATGCATTCTAATCCCTCATAGGCAGTTTTCTTGAAGGTCTAATTATCTGCACCGATTTCATTTGATAATAGTTTAGTCCTCATCAATGAAAGTAGTAATAGAATAATTTGCTAATAGGTGTATAATCATTGTTCATAAATAATAGAATATGCTATGCTTTTGTTTCATTATTTTTACTCTAACTCATTGCTGAACTTTTGCTTCTTCTTGCTCCACAAAATTAAAACCAGATTCTTATCTTTCATTGATTCAGAGAAATCAGCTCACTCCATCAGTCAATCAACATCCTACATCAGTCGATTAAAGCAGTTATATTACAAAGAAAAGTTTGGATTATTAATGTTTGTTATGCAATCTGGCCAAAAAATATTTTTTTAAACAAAATATCACTATTTATGTGACCCCCTCTGAAATAAAAATGGGAAGATATGCAATGAACAAACCAAATGGGCCATAATGATTCAAGATTGTAATACTATATAATACCTTATTTCTCTTCCTTATTTATCTTCAGGTTTGTTTATTTTAATTTTAAGGTTGTTTTTTTGTTTATTTTAGATGTTCTTATTTTGTGAATGCATTATTTAATGCTATAAGTAATTATGCCAAACTGTGTGGAAACAATCCTATTGTGACCAGGACTCTTTCCAAATTAAAGAAAATATTGAAGAGTTTTAATTTTGGTTTCTCATGCATTCTACTCACAACACTTTCTTTTTTGAAAATGAGTATTAACCCTCATGCATTCTTTAGACATATTCAAACACTTTCTTTTTTCATTCTCTATGCTTTTAGAAGGATTTGGATATCTTAAAAGAGAAAAAGAGGTATTAGATAGAAAAGAAAACTTACATGTTTTTGTTTTCGTCATTTCTACTCACAACTCCTTTCAGAACTATTTCTTCTTTAGCTTCCCAAAATAAAAACCAGCTCAATTGCTAACAAATAAACAAAGAAAAACATATTGTCAATGGTGGGCATCTTATCAATTATTTTCCCTTTTTCCACAATTTGAGCCACTTATTTTCTTGCACCATAAGCTAAAAAGAAAAATTACAATATACACATACATACATGATTTACAAAAGGGAAAAAAATATTTTGACAAGGAAAAGAAATAGGATCAAGTAGACTTGACATATAAATATTTTTTTTCCTTTCTGAAGTGCAGAATCTAAGGGTGATAGGAAGCATTAAAACAACCATTGAAACAATAAAACAGTTCATCATAATTAAGGGGAAATTAATTATTGAAGACTTATACATTAAGCTTGATGAAGGATAGCTAATCCTATTATGAATTTTAGCAAATTTTGTGTCAATGCATTGTTATTGATGAAAAGAATTTCAAAGTTTTGTGTGAATATTTGATTGTGGACTGTGGTACACCGTCACACAACAAATAAGAATGTTAAAGTGCTCATGCCAAAAACATGTATTGAAAAGGACTTTTAGGATAAATTTAAAGATTAGGACTTTTATTGGCTCACGTGGGAAATCCCTTAAAATCTAGAGTTTTAAAAAAAAAAACCATGAAACAAGGGATTGAAGTCAACATTTAAAAAAAAAAAAAACCTAAAAACATGGCTTTAATAGCTGCACCTATAGGATAAAGTTGCCTAAGATTAACAATTTGATAGGTGAATGACATGGATGATTCAAAAAACTATGTTTCTTTAAAATTGTATTTGTGTAGGAGTTCAAAGAATGACACAGTATGAAGGTCCAACATCAGCCTAAGATTTGGCTGAGGTACACAACAATGAGCAACTACCACCAATAGAATAAAATAATTAACAAGGCATAATTCATGTATAATGAAACACCCTACTTTGATAAAAGAAAGTGCAAAAATAAAATTTGTTAGATGAATGGAATGCATGATTCATAAAACTATGTTTCTTTTTCAATTGTATTTGTGCATTAGTTCAGAGTAATTTAATGTTTAATCATTGTTAGCAATGTAGTCAGGAACGAGTTCCTACGTAGGATCGGTGAGCTGGTGAAGGGATGTACGATCGAGGAACGTAACACGGTTCGTAAGAACCCACTTGAGGGCAAAATTGTAACTTCACATATATACACACACAAAAATTTTAAAATTATCATGCAAGAAAGTATATTATTAACTAAGGGGGTAAGAAAGTATAAAAAAGGTATATTTAGTATTAATCTGGGTCCTTAAAAAAAAATATCACTATGGGCCTAGCCCAATACTCTATATAAAAGAGCGAAATAACAAAACCCTAGTTATTCTCTCCTTTCTATTCTCCTTAGCTGCCGCCTGCTACCATCCAGATCTACCTCTCTTCAATCTT
>Ga0315913_1010437_pt1 | contig 10692 bp, 6 predicted proteins | sample MpolsnodulesMG_FD_207736 | JGI IMG/M metagenome (GOLD analysis project Ga0315913, IMG submission 207736) | Medicago polymorpha root nodule microbial communities from Los Angeles, California, United States - small nodules | ecosystem: Host-associated > Plants > Roots > Nodule | place: USA... | reverse complement strand
GTTTTGTGGAAAGAACGAAACAATCAAATTTTCAACAAGGATGAACCTATGTAGTCTTTATTAGACAAAATTAATTTACTATCATTTGTGTGGTTAAAAGCAAGTAACTCTACATTTTCTTTTGATTATCACAACTCATGACTTAATCCTTTGTCGTGTATGAGAACGGCCATGTAGTTTTTTCATTGTTTCACTTCTCTTTGTTTGGCTGCTTTGTTGCTTGTACTCTTGTAATTGTGGCGCCTTCTTTAGCACTTCTTGTGCTAGGCAGATTGTTGTTTTAGTATTAATATATTCGATTTTGTTTCTTAAAAAAAAATATAATAATATATTCTTTAACTAATGTTCCCTAGCACTTGCCTAAAAGAAAAGAGAAAGTATCATTCAAACAATAGTTTTTGTTTGGCTAAATTACGCCAGTGGTCATTTAAGTTTGAAGTTTGTAACAGATTGGTCATTTAAGTTATTTTGGTTACACATAAGTCTTTTTAAGTTTGAAGTTTGTAATAGATTGCTCCTTTAAGTTATTTTGGCTATACATAAGTCCTTTAAGTTTGTATAAGTTTTTGATTTAGTCCTTCTACCACATCATCGTTTTGATTAACAGAAGGATTAAATTGAAAACGTTTACAAACTTAAAGGACTTATGTGTGACTAAAATAACTTAAATGATCAATCTATTACAAACCTCAAACTTAAAGGACTTATGTGTGACCAAAATAACTTAAAAGATCAATTTGTTACAAACCTCAAACTTAAAGGACCTTAGTGTGTAATTGTGCCTTTTTTTTTTTCTTAAAAAAAATTTAGCTTATTTAACTCTAATACGTTGGTCCGATGCCATAAACGACTGATTCAATATTCAAATGGTTGATTTTTATTTAATCACGTGTATTTTTTAGCAATCATATTATCTCTTTGAAAGTTTAAAGTTTTTCATACATATCAAACATTATTTCATTGAAATTGAAATGTATATATAACAAAAAAAGAAAAAAACTTTGAGACGTGTCATAACACTAAATGTGAGTTTTTTTTTTTTGACAAAATACGAAATTGATTTTCCACGTTGTAATGGTTTATCTCTTATGTAAAGAAAAATAAAATTCTAATCATATCAAAGGTTTTAAACTAATGAAGTATTTGAACATTTTATTCATATGACATGCCTCTATTTGAAGATAAGCATAAATGACATGGTATTGTTCTTCTGTTTTTTTTTCCTTCCTGGTATCGCTCTTCTAAAAACTTAGAAACTAATTAATTTTGATTATTTATTCATTATTCCACCTAATTACTTGGAGGCATGCAGCGTCAGTTCGGATAAGAGATGTATATCTGACTACTCAGCAATTTTCTTGTATGTGACCGATTCAAATCTATTACTCTAGCATTATGATAAAAAACAAGTGAACATTTTATATCAAATAAAAACAAATTATCTTTATTACCCAACAAAAATTAATTGTTTTTTGAGAGGAACCCACAAAACTTGATGTTCGCCACAAAGAAAATGCAATTTGTATGGTGCTACTTGCAACAATAAAAATAAGAGGATGATCAAATTGCTACCACGATAAACAAAAATTGAATTTTCTTTTCCACACACTTGAGGACTTGGGGACCATGAAAATAAATTGGAAATATTTTGCTAATTGTTGTATACAAAATGGATATTGTAGGCTGTAGCGTGACGGTTGTGTGTGGCGTTTTTGAATTGTGATACGTACTCATCCACCTGGAAATAGAAGAAAGAGAAGGAACGATTATAATATGATGGTTAATTTAATGTTGATTATTATATAACTAATAAAATCCCTCAAAAAAAATATATATAACTAATAACATACCCAGTGGATGCTCGACAACATGGAAGCCCTCTATAAAATAAGATGGAAAAAATTCAGTCAAATTAACCACGATATACATAACATCAACGTAACTTTCATTAATTAGCCTTTCAAAGATAATCAAATGGATTTCAGCGTATAAAAATATGGAGTTCATTCCTTCAAAAAAAAAAAATATGGAGTTCATTGCATGAAATATACGATAATACAAGAAAACCTGCCGAAGAGGAATATGCTTTCGTTGTTTATTACTAATCATGTAAAACGTTGACCACAACCACAATACACTTTTGTCCTTAATTTTTTTAGTTACTTCAATTTTTTTTAGAGAAACATACTAATCTCATATCGTTAGTGATAACTTTTTCAATACAATAACCTTAAAAAAAATGTTCAATACAAAAAGAAAAACGTCAAAATCATGAACACTAATCGTTTATATAGCAGCTCGAGAGTTAACTCGTGGATTACTACGTTAGTTTGTCTCCTATGAATTCTATCAAGCAGATACGACTAAAATTAAACAAAGAACAAATTCACTCGCAAATTATTAAATCAAAATAAGAATTATCTTTTTTATTTAGATGAAAACTATCTATTCTAACTAAAAAAAAATACTTCATCCAGGTTGAACCCACAATTAACTTGACAATGTTTGAAAGCTCCCGCCTCCTTAGCTGTTAATTATAAAAGTTTAGGCTTCAATGCACTTTTACGCTCATATTTAAATATGTTTCTACTTTCAGTCCGCTTTTTTATCCCCTTATTAACAAAATAAAGAGTTTTTTTGGTCCCCTGCAAATCAATTTTAATGATGTGACAATGACATAACAATTGTAATTTGGAATAACCATTTTCCATATCATTTTATTAACTTCAATCTCGTTTATTAATCACTACAAGAAATGTTGCATTTTGCCGGGGATCAAACACATGGGCAATCACTCTTGGGAAAAAAAACGAGGGGTCCAGCCAGGAGATGCTTCTGGGAAAGTGCCAAAGCAGATGGCGGGAAATGGTTGACACATACCAGGGGTAAGCCCCTCGCAAATTGCCAATACCCCTGGCATCATTTTACGTGTGCGTTTGAAATTCAAAATGAGGGACAAGTTGCAAATTCTCATGCATTTTGCGAGGGGTTCTGCGTGGGGTTTGCCCCTGGCGTTAGGAATCTCTACATGTCTTTGCATGATAAGACAAAGGCTTGCCAAAAGTTGACCTGCGTGGGGCAAGCTCCTATGAAATTGCATAAAGCCCTGGCAAGTTTCCTGACACATATGACCGTTCTGTGCTAACCTAGGGCTAGGAAGGATTAGGTCTTGCGAGGGTAAACCCCTTGTTTTGACCCTGGCTTGGTTTGACCTATAAATTGGCATCAGACACGCTTGTACTTAGAAAAAATTGCTCATTCCTGATACTTGGCAGAATTTCTCCCTCATTTCTTCAACACAACATAACACTCTCCTCTCCAACAACACTGCAACTTTGGTAAATCTCTTAACTTATATTTTTATGATTCAAGTTTTTATCTCTTATATTGACATGTAATTTTTTTATGTCATTTGCATGTCAAAGTTAACATGATATGATACAAGTTATAGATACTTAGAACTTAAACATTTGGTTTGTAACTTTATCTCTGATCGTCGACGCGCATGAAAAAAAAATTATACTTATGAACTTTACAATTCAAACTATGATAAATATGGCATTAACGAGTCTCGTGTTTTTCTCAATTGTGAGAAAGCAAGACATATATGGGATGTTGATGGTTTTCGGAGTACAATAAATCATTGGTGTATTGTGTCGACAGCTTTGTTGAGCTTTCAGGGAGAACATGCCTTAACTTTTATACGACAAACACATGATATGCTTCATGATTGGTCTTGTATTCAAGGGATGGGAGTCGAAGCTCGTCAAAGGAGACATGTTGGCACAATACTGGTGGACAGAATCCTGAACGAAGAACCAAAAAGAAATATAGATGCAACCCTCCATATGGGTTAAAGGTTCTTTAGAGTAGGTATGTGTTTGCGCTAAGTTGAAGGGTATTTTGTAAAAGCAATTTTGTTCAATGGACTAGGGGTGGGAAATTACGGGTCAACCCGAGTTTACCCGACCAAACCGATGTTAATTCAGGCATTCGGTTCGGTTAAAATGAGTCACAGGTTGGTTGGGTGAACTTGGTGAGTTATTATGGGTATATTCGGCTCGGTTCGGGTGGCTATTTTGAATCCATCTGAACCCAAAGTAACCCGACCAACCCTACATAACTAAATACTTTTTTTTACTGCTTACAGTACACAAGCCTATACTTCCAAAAAAAAATGTTGATTGTATCCTTGTCCCTAATTTCTTCTCTAAAGCCCAATTCTCCCTTGGCCCGAAATTGGATCAGTATAAAACGCATGGTTAAACAACCAACCATATATCATTTCACTAACCTAGCAATCGCATTATTCATTCAAATATGACACACAACAAACTCTTCTCTCTCAAAATCATTTATTCTCTTAATTTTATTTCTCAAAGCATAGTCTCTCATTTTCCCTTTCATTTCTTCTCTCAAACCTTCATCTCTTAGTCGCGTCATCTTTTCTTAAAATGATAGCTTATTCTCTCAAAATTGTTTCTCTCAAGCTTTTTCTTGTTGTTGGTTGTGAAAATGAAGCAAAGAACCATGAGATCACTCCAAAATTATGTTTGTTGTTGTTGGTTGTGTTATTAATCTGTGAATCTTATTTGTCGGTTTGAAAGGTATAACACGCATATCTAAACCAAGAAAAATCAGAGCGAAGATCTAGACTAAAAATATGAGAAAAAGGAAGAGGGTATAACCCGAAAAATTGAACAAACCGAAATTTAATATGGTTATGTTCGGGTTTTAATGTGTAACTCGTGGGTTGGTTCGGATTAGGGGTTTGGACCCGAACTGAACCGATCCAATGTCCAACCCTACAATGGACTACATCACCAATTGAAGTAGATGTCATCATCCTCAAAGAAGTTCTAGTATGGCTTGGTGAGATGGGTGTACCAAAGGTGTCTATTAAAATGGTAAGTCTCGGTTTATGCAATCAATGATATGTTAGTTTTTTTTGACAAAAATAAACGATATTCATTCATTCAAATTGATAGAGTACATCGATAAAATATAAATCCAAATTCGCTAAAACAAAAATGAGGAATCTGTGAACAAACTCACATAATCCATGTTAATAGCATAAAACAGCAAAGTACCTATGCCTACAAATATGACTAATATGACTATATTAAAGTCTCCGAAATATTCATGTCTCCGGATCTGCAACGTTGACGACGCCAAAGTCATTGTCATTGATCGGATCTGCACTTGTTCAAAGCTAATCTTTCAACCTGAATCAAATAAACACCGCATTAAGACGGAAAATCAACACACCGCACAAAGATGGGAAATCAAAACAAACAGAGTTGTTTAGAGACGACGAAATCACAACAACAAACGAAAGAAAACAGAAAATATGTGAAATCACTTATTCAATCAGGATATAAGTAAAAACAACTTGGAGGGGTGATTTTTAGTATATCTTTTCAGCAATTTTTTTTCTTTTCAAACTTTAAGATAAATTTTATTCAGAGATAAATAAATTCTATAAGTCATATGTTATCTAAGGCAACTAGGTTGTATGTTTGTCATCATCTCTTGATTTAATTCCATTCTATATTTCAACTCTTGTTTTAAATATGATACATCAATATCATACATGTCTATCTCTCTTACTTTTTCAATGAAGCATGATAAAAACATGATTTTTTTCATGTTTAATTATCCAAGTAAACAAACAACAAGTTTACAAATGATACAGCTTAGATGTATTTTTTGAGACAATTTCTGTGTTTTTTTCTCACTTAAAATACATTTTATATGATTGTAACAATTTGGAAGATATTCTAAAATTGAAGATATCATAAATAATTATAACTTTGAAAAATACTAATGGTTTAAAGACATTATTTAAGTAACAAATTTTACAAAAGAAATTAAAAAGTCGCGCAAGTACAAGTCAGTTTTAACTGAAAGAAAAGAACATTGATATGTACATGAAGCTAGTTTCACATTGAAGTAGTAGATGTAAGTTGTCCTTTAGCAAATACCAAACCCACACCACACATTACTTCTACCAAAAGAAATACCAACCCATAAAAATGAAATTAAACTAAAAGAAGTAAAGTCTTGTCCATTTGCAAATACCAATACATACCAAATACCAAACCAATTTTGGTATTTTATCAACTAATTTTGGTATTTTATCAACAAAAGAAAAATCTCTAAAAGATAAAGGACAATAAAGTAAAACGTGGCTACAGTATCCTCATTGGTACTTTCTAGATTTCCCCGAACTAACAAACCCTAAATCAAAAAAGAAATTAAGACAACTCGCTCGTATCTAAAACAACCCACCGCAAAATCCGTAACCACCGATGGCAGATATTCCGACGGAAGTTACAACCGAAATCCTCTCACGTGTTCCAGCAAAACCACTCCTCCGCCTCCGCAGCACGTGCAAGTGGTGGCGAAACCTCATCGACAGCACCGACTTCATTTTTCTTCATCTAAGCAAATCTCGAGATTCCGTTATCATTCTCCGTCAACACTCTCGTCTCTACGAATTGGATTTGAATTCTATGGATAGAGTTAAAGAACTCGATCATCCTTTGATGTGTTACAGTAACCGCATCAAGGTTCTTGGTTCCTGCAACGGTCTACTATGCATCTGCAATATCGCTGATGATATTGCTTTCTGGAATCCTACGATCCGTAAACATCGGATTATTCCATCGGAACCGTTAATCCGTAAAGAAACTAATGAAAACAATACTATAACAACGCTTTTAGCTGCTCATGTTTATGGATTCGGTTACGATTCTGCTACGGATGATTATAAATTGGTTAGCATTTCGTATTTTGTTGATCTACATAATCGTAGTTTTGATTCTCATGTTAAGATTTATACTATGAGAACTGATGTTTGGAAAACGCTTCCAAGTATGCCTTATGCTTTGTGTTGTGCTAGAACTATGGGGGTTTTTGTTTCTGGTGCTTTGCATTGGGTTGTGACACGAGATCTTGAACCGGAATCGCGTGATTTGATAGTTGCGTTTGATTTAAGGTTTGAGGTTTTTAGGGAATTAGCGCTTCCGGGGACTGTGGATGGGAAATTTGATATGGATGTGGCGTTGTTGAGAGGGATGCTTTGTATGATTGAGAATAGAGGGAGTGATGGTTTTGATGTTTGGGTTATGAGAGAGTATGGATCGCATGATTCGTGGTTTAAAATGTTTACGGTGGGGCAACCGCGTGATGTGAAATTGATGAAATCTTTGAAGCCGTTGGGTTATTCGAGAAATGGGGATAAGGTTCTGTTTGAACAAGATAGTAAGAAACTATGTTGGTATAACCTTGCTAGTAAAGATGTTAGTTGGGTTAGAATTTCAGGAATGCCTAATTCCATTGAAGGAACTGTTTGTGTTGGAAGCCTTGTCAAACCTAGTTTGATGATGAATCGAAGTGTTCAAAGCAAGAAGCAGAAACTCGTAGAGGAAAAGAATAAGAAGAAAAGGTAATATAAATGTGCTGATTTTGACATTTCTCACTCTCTTTTTTGATTATATGAAAGAAAGTTGTGTCTGTCTCAACTCTAGACTCATTTTGTTTTGTTTTTATACTGTTTGTGTGACTCTGTCTCTTGTGAGTTGACCTTGACTTGAACATGTGGTTTTAGTTCAAATTGCATTACAATGATTGAGAAAGAAAAGTAGCAGTGTCTGATAGAAAGGTAGGGTCCCATATTTAAATTTTGATGGATGAGATATTTTAGTTCACATCTCTAAAATTAATTTTTCAATGTTGGATTGTGAAAAATTAAGGTCAGACTTAGTCTTAAGAGTTTCAGAACATGCATCTTTATTATAAAAAGATACTCATATCTACTGAGATCTATGGGTTTTTATTCTAAATTTTCATATGAATTAGTTGCCTAATTTTTATACTTTTTAAATAAATGGTCCTCATCTTTATGCTATCTTTCTTGCTATACATTCTTTGTTTATCTTTTTTTAATTTCAGGGATGACTTCTTGTCCAAAGGGTTCAAATTAACGTTGTAAACGAGCACAAGAAGAGAGAACAGTATACAGCTGAAACTGGTGACCCGACAAATTCATGAGTTATACCTGGTCGACGGATACTGAAATTTGCCTTGACTCATCAGGAAGAGTTGGAATGATCAGTAACGAAGCCCTTTTTAATTGTTGGTTAATTTTGACTTCTTCCCTCCCCTGTATTGCTATGAATCTGCACCTTTTGTTTTCTCAGGGTTGAACAGGAACAAAGGTACTTGAGTTCGTGCAACACTTGTGACAATGACAAAAATATACGAAAGGTAAGTCCAGCAATTGGCCGTAGTAGGACTGCCTAGACACCTCCTTTCCTTTCTCTGGTTTTGTTGTAATAAATTGAAATACTCCTCCTCATGTCGAAACTTCTGTCTACCTCATGGGATGGTTTTGCTCTATATGTATTTGCTGGTTGCTTTGCAGCCACACATGTACATTACATTGTAATATGTAAAAAACTCAAAATAGTTTTTGTTGTTCTTTAGCAAACTCAAATACAGTTTTACTTGAATGGTTTATTTGTAAGGACTTAGAAGCAAGTCACTTCTAATGATGAGGAAACCCGATTTTTTGCTGGGAAGACTCAACTGAGAAAATAGTTGGCACTCTGTTCTAGTGCTCTGATTAGTTTCAGGAAGAAAACTAGTATAGTTGAATTTGTCTCAATAAAATGTCATTTTACTAACTGATAGGAGCAATGGGGTGACTTTGGTGATGATATGAATAATGGAGGATAACATAGTAACATGAGTATGTTTGGATTGATGAAATGAGTTTTGAATGAATAGAATGATGCTCTATTCCATTGTTTGGATTATTTTAAAGAATTATGGAACGAAACCTAGTAGCATATAATCCATCTCATTTTATCACTTTTCCTGAGTTTCCTTTCATTTCAATTTGGTTATACCGGATTTGGATTCACCTACCTATCAACTTAATTTCATATCTTTAAGATTACTAATTAAACCCTATTTCTCAAAATGCAACTGTGTGATTACAGATGTTACTCTAGCACTAGTTGCTAATTTTTTCTGAAGTACTGATTACTTGGGCAATAACTTCGACCGGTACAACACACAAGTGATAGAGTTTATGATTGTAAATGACTCTTACTCCAATTGTCTTGTTGTCTTCCTTTGTGGGATGAGTATCTATGTCAATGATTTTTGAGCCTTGAGATTTGTCTGACTTGATGAATTTTTGGGACTCAACTTATCTAAGATAAAATAATTTTAGCAAGAATTGTTCAAAACTAGTATTCACATCTTTTTTTTTTAATCTTTAAAATATCAAAATGATGTTAGATTGTAGTAGTGGTCCATGACTGAAAATCCTTGCATTAAACAGAAAATTCAGTGGTCATATGATTTACCTGAATCATGAGAAGAGTAGCTAGACAATGAGATATGAGTTCCGAGGGAATTTCCATTTCAACATGTTTAATGTGCTGCTAGCAGTCAATTGATCCTGAGAGCAAAAGTAATGTAGAGGAAACCGGATTTTTTGTTGGGAAGACTCCACTGGGAAATAGGTGCAAGGGGATGACTATTAGGGCTGATATTGAGTATGTTTTTGGATTGATGAAATGAGTTGAATGAAATAGAATGGTGTTTTTTTGTTTTTTAAGGAATAGAATGATGCTATATTCCATTATTTGGATTATTTGAAAACAATTATGGAACGAAATTTGGGAGCATCTAAATCCATCTCATATCACCTATCAACTTACACTACCGAAACTTGGTAGCATCTAAAACAATTATGCTAATTTTTTTCGTCCGTATACAAAGTGGTTAAAACCACCAAAACTCACATACATTACAAAGTCTTGGGTTCGAATGTAGGTGAAGGTGACCAACCTAACATTGTAAGTTGAACTAAGCTTTACGGACTTTCAAACCAATTTTCAGAAATAGAATCGATTTATAAAAGACAGGAAATATTCAATAAAGAAATTAAATCATTTTATATACAAATGTAAATCAATTTACTATTCGAAGAAACTTTCTCGAAGATTTTAAGAAGGAATAAATGGATTACACATTTGATTCATAAATAAGAAAACTTGAATCATGACTTTTATAAATTACTCAATGTAAGATGATATGATTCTTAGGGGTTACTCTTATACATTAGTTCTATAATCCTATTTTTAACATTTAATCAAAGTCTATATAATCTAACTAGCAGAAGGAACATATGCACTTACAAATAACTAACAATATGTGTAATAAAAATACAAAAGGTGTGAAAAAATGGAGATACTTTTAAAATGAAGGGCTAAATAATTTTTTTATTCCTATAAATGTCTCAAATTTTGTTTTTAGTCCCTCTAAAAATTTACAGCAAATTTTGGTCTCCAAATGTTTTTTGTCTTGAATTTTGATCACTATTTTAAGTCAACTCATGTGTATCTTTCATATTTTTGAATAAATTTTTACAGTGATAATAAAAAATTCTCCCACAAAAATTTAGATTTTTTTTTAACAAAAGATGAATTTTTAAGAGTCAATGCGAGAATCAAATAAACGTAACGGAGATTATGTTGCGTTGGATGGATGGTAAGATTAGACGAGATATGATTAAGAATGACACCGTTCGAAAGTTAGGGTAGCACATATAGTAAAAAAAGATGCTAGAAATTAGACTTAAGTGGTTTGAACGTTTAGAGAAAATATTGGTAG
>Ga0315913_1010436_pt1 | contig 10693 bp, 2 predicted proteins | sample MpolsnodulesMG_FD_207736 | JGI IMG/M metagenome (GOLD analysis project Ga0315913, IMG submission 207736) | Medicago polymorpha root nodule microbial communities from Los Angeles, California, United States - small nodules | ecosystem: Host-associated > Plants > Roots > Nodule | place: USA... | reverse complement strand
CAAAAGATTACATGTTTAGCTAAGATCAAGTACCTCTAATCCCAACAATGGAGATTTAGCTACTTATTGTCATGGAAGCTTTGCAAGAATGAATTGAAAGAGAAGGATTCATTACAACTTTGTGATCTCTCAACAAATGAGGAAGAACCCACCTTCTATCACTCTCACTCTATGAAGAACAAGCCCTATTTCTCTCTTTAAAACTGTTACAAGATATTATATGAGATTCTAAGATATCTTAAGTGAAATGATCAAGTGGGCTTTTATAGAAATTTTGATATGCATCAACTCACCTCGCAAGTAACTTCATTCGCCTTGGCGAGTTGAGGTTTCTTCACCAGTGGGTTTGTGCCACGTCACCTCTGAGGAGTTTTAGCCTCCCTAACTCACATCGCGAGTAAATGCACTCGCCACTGCGAGTTGCTCGCCTTTCATTCGCCTTTGCAAGTTGAGGGCGTGTAAAAATTGGTGCTCCCTGAAATTACTCGCCTTTGGGGCTCGCCTTTCACTCGCCATTGCGAGTTCACTCGCCACCTTCTCGCCTTTGCGTGTTGAGGGCGAGTGGTTTCTTGTACTCTCTAGAACTTGCTCGCCTCTGACTCGCCTTTGATCACCTTTTACTCGCCATGGCGAGTTAGCCTTTGTACTTCTTCTTTGTTTTTCTTCTTTGCTTAGTGTCTTGAGTTAAATTCCTGCACAAATGGGTAAAGTAAGACAAATAAAGCGTAATAGGGTATTTATCACTTATCTCTCGGCTTTTCCCTTAATAACTTGTAAAACAAGCGTGCCTTAATTATACAATCAAAATATTACTTTCTGGCACTTATCAATTCTCCATTAACATGGACCAGTGATCATAGAAACCATCAAACTTGGGAATTGCAGGCTAAAGAAACGAGGAGGATTCCGTCATTGTTGAAATTGTAGAGAAAAATGCTTGACAAAGAAGAAAGATCAAAGGAAGAAGATGACCGGAGACGTCGTAACAAACTTTGTCACCACCGTAACTAACTGTGTCACCACCGTAACCAATTCTCACCACCGTAACAAACTTGACTCCGTTGTTATCTTTCTAATTCGTTCTCTCCAAATGAAACTTCGTTTATCTATTTGGAGAAAAGTACTCACAGGACCCCTTTAGGCTCCTGATACCACTTGTTAGAATGTGGTAATTCACTCATCAGTTATTTCTCATAGTGTTTGGCATATATATAGCCCGTGATACAAACTTGTGACTCAAGTAAACAACACTTAACATAATTATGGTCTCTAACAAAAATTGAAAAGAGACAATTTAGTCTTTATAGCTAATCTAAATTCATGAACTGTACATTTTTGCTTGAAAACACATGAACCTCCAATGAAGTAATTTATTTGTCTAAAATTATAAATCATTTGACAATTTCACATAGATTAATATACATACATATATGAATAGTTAATTTTGTTTGGGAATTTCATTAACGACATTTAAAACAAAATTAAAAGAATTGAAAAATTCGAGTAGTGAATAGTAAAAAATATGATAGAAAAAAATAAATAATGTTTCATTGATTTTGTAAAGTAATGTAAGTTGAGACATTTTTTTTTTTTGCAAAGTGTATAGAAAAAGAGAGTAATAAAGGGTCAAGTTTTGTGTGCATTGATATAAATGAATGATCATGCTAACGAATGTCCTTAGAAAATTAATTACGGTATTCATAAAATAAAATTTTATCAATGTAATAATCACACCACATTTTTATACAAACTTGCTTCTTTTATTTCTTCAAACAATACCCTAACATGCATTCTTCATAAAAGAAATATCCCATATTTTAAAACATCCATCAAGGAGGATATTGATGTCGAAGAAGCATTCCCTTTCACCAAGGTCAAGTCCAGTTCTTGGTAAACAACGGGAAGTTCCACCACTGATATCTTAACTTGACAAGAATACAATTATTCAAAAAGCTTAATACATCATACATACTAAGTAATCATCGAACATTATGCAGCAATGACTTATTTAATCATAGATTGAAGTAGTGGTCTATTTCATTTATGCATCATATTTAGTGGCACTTGGTCTGGATTCAAAATCCTTTGTGAATTCAACATGAATATTGTTGTCTCCATAAGCTGAAACGTTAAGTCTTGCCTTAAAATCTTTGGTAACGTTCTTCTTTTCCATAACATCAATGTCATTGTTTTCATATGCTGAAACGTTGGGTCTTGGTTCAAAATCTTTATTGGCTCCTTTATTTTCTGTAACATCGATATTATTGTCTCCATATGTTGAAACGTTTGGTCTTGGTTCAAAATCTTTATTGGCTTCTTTATTTTCCTTAACATCAATATCATTATCTCCATAAGCTGAAACATTGGGTCTTGGTTCAAAATCTTTATTGACTCCTTTATTTTCTGTGACATCAATATTATTGTCTCCATATGCTGAAACGTTTGGTCTTGGTTCAAAATCTTTATTGGCTCCTTTATTTTCCTTAACATCAATACCAATGTCTCCATAAGCTGAAACATTGGGTCTTGGTTTGAAATCTTTAACAACTTTCTTCTTTCCCTTAATTTCAACACCATTGTCTCCATATGCTGAAACATTGGGTCTTGGTTCAAAATCTTTAACGATTTCCTTCTTTTTCTTAGCATCAATATCATTGTCTCCATAAGCTGAAACATTTGGTCTTGGTTCAAAATCTTTAATAACTCCCTTCTTTTCCTTAGCATCGATTTCATTTGCTCCATAAACTGAAACATTAGGTCTTGGTTCAAAGTCTTTGACGACCCTCTTCTTTTCCTCAACATTAATGTCATTATCTTCATATTTTGAAACATTGGGTCTTGGTTCAAAATTTTCAGTGACTCCCTTCTTTCTCTTAGCACGGATGATGTCATTGTCTATGGTGACTTGTGTGTCTATTATAAGTGGCTCTTCACAATCATGTTTAAAACCTTTGAAAGACTGCTTCGGAGTCTTGAAATTCTTTTTCGTCTCGGTGTAAAGAAGCCCTTGAATTTCTTTTCGCATGTCTTGATCTTTCATGACTAGTTTTTGATATTGTCCTAAATCTTTTCTTGATTCTACAATTGCTACAAACTTTATCGCAAAAGAAGAAATGAATAAGACATGAGAAAAAGTAATGGTCCATATGCACAGTTGTATAGCTTTGTTTTTTAATATAGAATCGTTTAAAAAAAATATATATTTCCTAACCAAAAAGGAAAAAAAATGTGGAAGTTGAACATAAGAAATTTTTTATTTCCATAAGCATTTTTTTTAAGGATATGGATCATATTGAACATCGTAATAAGTGTTGGAGTTGAGATAAAATGTGGAAGCCTTTTCTAAGCAGCAAGCCACCATATTGACTTGTATCCTAATAAATTGGATCCTAAAATTTGGAAAATCATTGATAATTGTTTTATGTTCCTTAAGAATGCCCAATTTTCTCAAACCGGTGAAGGTAGATCTTCTTATTTGGAACATGTCAACCATAGTCTATTGTTCTTTCTCTGACAGTAACTTCAAGAATATTAGAGATGGTTGATCTACATATTTTTAAAATAATCCCTAATTGAGATATTCTTTTAAGGATTCATTTTCTCATGTTGTTTTAAGTTTCTATTCAATAAGAAGCAAAAGTGATTAAAATGACTCTCAGAGAGAAATTTAGGTGGGTTGATCTTAATTGGAGGATATATCCTTTTGAGTGGGAGCTTGTGATTTTAAGAGAGATAAATGAAACATATAATAAACTTTTAAATGGAATAAGTAAATATCAATTATAAGATGACATTAATCAATGTCATATTTATATAATATTTATGTGTTTTTTTATTTTTATTTTGCTATTGGTCAGGTCCCCAACACTCACTTGAATGTTTTGAAAGGAAAAAAAAACACACTCACTCAAGTAAATAACCAATGTGACTCCGTATACGTATGGCTAATTAGCTCAAATAAGAACTTTTTTGTTTGAGATATTTTATAAAATAGTATATGTAAGGATTTCCAACGAGCTTGCTAATCATTTTTTGGTATATCAAAAAAGGTATCCTCCGTGCAATGGACCTAAATATTTATTATCTGTGTCACACTATGTTGGCAGTTTGATAATAATCAAAAATAGATAACTTTTTTTGCAAAGAAATAAATTACATTTAAAAAAAAGGAAATGTTAACTTGTGTTCTTTAAGGCACAAGTTAAGAAGCTAAATATATAATTATTTTTTGAAAATTTTGTATTCAACATTACAAAACTTTAAATATTTATACTTTCAATATAAAATTTATTGTTTGTTTCCTTTTATAGCTCCTTAGCATGACCCCAAAAAAATGTAAAATCTTATTATAATGAAAATTATTTTAAAGACAAGTTTATGATGCACAATATATATACCTATATATAAAGGGGATATATGATTTTTGGATGAATTTTTATCATTCAGTTGTGCCCTTCATTAACTATTCTTATTACAATTTTTCTTTTTTTTTTAATTATTATTTATACCTTTAATTAAAAAAGTTGGTTAAATCTCAATATGATATGAACAATTTCACTTTAATAGAAACAATACACGTTGAATCTTTATTTGATTGTGGTATATATACCTATCTATACCTCTATGTGAGGGGTACATGATTTTGGACTGAATTTTTATCTTCTAATTGTACCATTTGGTTAAACTATTCTAATTACAGGTTCATCTTTTTTATTGAATAATACTATTTAAATTTTTAATTAAAAAATCAACTAAATCTCATTTTAATATAAGCATTTCCACTGCAATATGAACAATATAAATAGAATCTTTATCTGATTGAGATATATTACTAAAATTTAATTAAATAGAATCTTTATCTGATTGAGATATATTACTGAAATTTAATAACAAAATAAGATAAAATAAACATACAATTGAGTGCAATACGAAAGCAGAAAAGCAGACAATAACGTTCATTTTGACATTAGTGATTATAAAGAAATCATAAATGATAAAGAAGAATTTAAAATTATTTTATTGATGTAAATTATATTTTCCATAAAATTACTCTAAGAAGTAATCGATTAACTTTCAGTATCCGGAAGAAAAGAAAAAAACTTTCAATGAAGTACTCTAAAAAAAACTTTCCAACAAGAAAATAATTGTTCGATTAAATGTAAAATATCAGAGGTTTTTATTTTGAAGCATTAGAATTTAGAGTGCACTCTACTAATTGAAACCATGAAAAGTAAACCATACCAAGAAAAGCGAGAGGGGCAGTAAAGCAAGAGCAGGTCTCATCTTTGATTTTCAAAAGCCTCTGCAATGGAAGTGGGTGATTCCTATGACTAATAAATCACCTATTTATAGCTACAAGATCAGCAATCATCCTCTAAAAAAATAGTAAAAAATCAGCAATCGTGGCAGATAATACGTAACCACGTTTGTCTGCCATGATTGCTGATTTTTAAACACCTAAAACTAATACAACGCTAGAAAAAGAGAGAAATAAAGATATGAAAATGATAACATTTGTCTTAGTGCTTAGGTTAATATAAAAAAAGGAGTAATTATACATATTGAAGTTTTTGTCAAATTACTTATCAAAAATTTGAATTTTTTTTTAATAAATGATTATTATTTGTGAAATCTGAAGGCACCTGTTAACATAACACAAACTAATATTAACACAAACTAATATACTGACATTGTTACCAAATTTTTTTTGTGTATACTAGTTTTACTATTAAAAATATACTTTATCCAGTCGTATTTATAAGCAAAAAACAACTTTTTAGATAACACAAACTAATATACTGACATTGTTACCAAAAAAATTTTGTGTATACTAGTTTTACTGTTAAAAATATATTTTATCCGATCGTATTTATAAGCAAAAAACAACTTTTTAGATTTTTTGAATAACCAATGTATATGACATATATATATATATATATGTGTGTATATATATATCATATATATTAATTGTTCAATAAATATAAAAGTTGTTTTTTCTTATAAATGTGATCATAGTAAGAAGATGAAAAAAGAAAATAAAGTGTTGAATGAGTGTAAAAAAATAAAAACATTTAAATATAACTGCTTAATATTAGGCCAGCACTTTGGTTTAAGATTGTAGGTGCGTCATAGGAATGACAACTGGGCAAATCCGGGTGAGTTTTGCTTCAACCACCTCCTCTTACTAAAAAAACAGATCCACTTTGATAATTATTGAGATTTGAAATTGATACTTGTCTGGTGTTTATCACGTGCATTTTGCATCTTTTTTTAAATACTCTCTTCGGTCTCAAATATAAAAAAAAATTCTTTTTTTAGATTCATTGAATAATTAATATATCTGTTTTACAATGTAGATCAGATACATTAACTACTCAATAAACCTAAAAAAAGAATTTTTCTTATATTTGAAACCGGATGGAGTATTGGATTCATTTATTTACTAATGTCAATATTCCTATTGGTTAGTTTATTGAAATTTGGAAGAATAAACACAAGTCTCACATTTGATAGGAGTGTGAATTAAAAAAAAGTGGAAGTCTTATGTATAATAGAAGAAACATATTAATAGTGTTTATATAAAAGGAGAATCACTTTTAAGAGTGTGCCTTGGATACTTATTTTTGTGAACCGAGAATGCTCTAGAAAATATATATCACACGCGCGACAAAGCTGTCTGGCTGGGCTTGGGCCAAAAGATTTTCTTTTTTTATCACCCAAAAATGTTAAATTAATAAATTTTATCATTATCAGATAATGTTTTTCTTAACGAACAAGTTTCATTTAAATCTGATCCAACCAGCAGTTCAAACAAAAGAATCAGCCTTATCCGTTTGGGCACTCCAACTTAAGTTTCAAAATAATCTGATCCCTGTGTTACTTAAACTGATCTAATGAAGTTCATCTCCAAAAAGACTCTGATATTGAAGGAGGATGTGATGCACACTCCATAAATTAGAAAAAATCTTGTTTCGAGTTTTCTTTTAAATAAGGCAGAGTTTACTCAAATCTATAGAAACTGATTTGAACACCATTATTAAAAATGTGTCTTTGTGGGGGAAGGGTACACCATTGATAACATGTTTAAATTAAACGTTGATATGAATAAAATTTATGCTTTTACTTATATGTTGTGTGGTTTTAATATTTAACAGAGAAAGAAGGTTTTGAAGCGGATTAGAGGTATCAAAGGTGCCTTGGCTTATCAAATTTGAGGACAACTACTGATACCAACAGTCTCGTTATAAGTTTGGGTGAAGCAAGGTGATCTTAATACCCTACTCTTTCCATCTCAAGGCTCAAGAAAAAACATTACAATAGGATTGTTACTCTTGAAAAATAGAACGACTCTTAGATTTATGAAGAGGGTGATTAAAAAAAGTTTGTTTTCATTTACTATTAAAATCTTTATCTTGGCTCAGATTATGTTTGGTCTCCTTTCATTACCAATAATAATTATCTTAGCATTATTCAGCATTATAGAACTATGTTGATGATCGGTGACGGATAATGAGGTAACCTCATTGAGGTTCAGGTTGCTTTTGTTGAACTATGGGTAATTTACAAGTCTCCATGCCCAAATGGTACTTTCATCTTATTTTATTCAAAAAGAAATTTGGCTAATCTGAATAAGATCAATGACATAAACATAACTCTAACCACTCTCATTTTTAAGGCTGAAGCTCGTTTTAAAGTGAAACGATTTAGCCTCATCGCTATATGTAATGTTAGCTATAAATTATTTTCAAAGGTTGTAGCACAAATTTTAAGACTTATTTGCAATGATTCTTTCAACAAAAAAAAAAGAAAAAAAAAAGACTTATGTACAAAGATCTAACCACTCTCATTCTTTGTCATTTTAAACGCAAATTTTAAGATAAAATTGTTATCTTTATCTTTCTTTTTTTTTTTGCAAGATGCTATCTTTATCTTCTTAAGTTGTGCTCTTAACACTTATTCCTTAAAAAAAACACTTATTAGCAAGTTTTTTATTTCAAAATAATATATCAAAATGCCACAACTTTATTCATGCATTTTGTGCACAATTTTTTTGTAAAATGCAGCGATGATCTTATTTTAATACTTGAACGAACACAACTACTAGCATAAACTAATATTAAATTAACCATAAAAAAAACCTGATGGGGTTGGCTAGAATTCACTTTTATTTGGATTGTTCGGAATTTGAATCCTAGTCCATGAATAAGTTGAGTGTCCAGGATTCGAACTTTGATCCCTACATACAAATAATAATGTATTATTCTTGCCAACTGAATTATGCTCACGAGTATTGCTACATACCCACGTTAATTAACCTTTAGCCATGGTTCTGTAAAAAAAAAAAAAAAAACACCTTTAGCCATAGCAGTTTACGTCGTGGGTGTAGGTGTAATATACATATTCAATTAAAACTGTGGGTATAGGAGCGTGACAAATTAGCACGCACGAGATGTTTCCGTTTTCCTCAATTCATTTTCGTTTTCGTTTTACTTTTCATTTTCTTTTAAATTGTTCAAACTTGGTTAACAATTTTGTGTATGGTATTATTCTATATTTATTTGACTATGGAATTTTTTTGCCTAGTTTCCTAACAACATGCAAGTCCTTTAAATGTTAATTGAGTATCTTTTTGACATGCAAAGTCCTTTAGATGTAGATAATTTTTCTTTTGTAGTTGTTATATAATAGAAAACAAGATAGACATTGATGGTGGGAACTGGAAACACTAGAGTGATACGCTCAAGCACATGAAGCATGAAACACATACAGGGCCAGTGCAGGTTAATTTCAAAAAGAAGGATCGAGTTTGGTGTGGATCGATTGATCTAAAGGAAATATATATCGCCATATTTTAACATCTGCCAAGGAAATTATTAATGTCGAAGAAACATTCCTGTAATCCCCAAAACTATATCCAGTTCTTTGTAAACAAGGGGAAGTTCCATATTAGCAATCTCTTTATAACTTGACAATAATGCAATTATTCAAAAATCTTAATACATCAATAATACATCAATTATTGAAAACATTAATATCACATATTTACTTCAATACTATAGTAATTGACAATCTCCATTTATTTAGGAAATGGAGAGGATCTTCACCCATCATACATATACTAAATAATCATTGAACATGAAGCGGCAATGACTTATTAAGTATGTTACATCACAAATTGAAATAGCATTGTATTTTAATTATTAAATTTATGCATCATATTTAGTGACACTTAGCATGCGTTCGAAATCCTTTGTGAACTCCTCATTTTTCTCAACATCAATGATGTTGTCTTCCTAAGTTGAAACAAGGGGTCTTGGTTCAAAATCTTTGACAGCTTTCTCTATTTCCTTAGTGTCAACTTCATTGTTTCTGTAAGCTGAAATGTTGGGTCTTGGTTCAAAATTTTTGATGACTTTATTCGTTTTACTATTATCAATGGCATTGTCTTCATAAGCTGAAATATTTGGTCTTGGTTGGAAATCGTCAACTGGTTTCTTCATTTTATTAGCATCAATAACATTGTCTCCATAAGCTAAAATGTTGGGTCTTGGCTCAAAATCGTTGGTGACTTCCTTCTTTTCCTTAACATCAATGTCATTGTCTTCATAAGCTGAAATGTTGGGTCTTGGTTCAAAATCTTTGACTTGTTGTTTCTTCATTTCATCAACATCAATGGCATTGTCTCCATAAGCTGAAATATTTGGTCTTGGTTCAAAATCTTCGATTGGTTTCTTCATTTCATCAGCATCAATGACATTGTCTCCATAAGCTGAAATGTTTGGTCTTGGTTTAAAATCTTTAACGGGTTTCTTCATTTCATCATCATCAATGGCATTGTCTCCATAAGCTGAAATATTTGGTCTTGGTTCAAAATCTTTAGTGTCTCCCTTCTTTTCATTAACATCAATGTCATTGTCACCATAAGTTGAAATGTTGGGTCTTGGTTCAAAATCTTTATATTTTTTAACATCAATGTCATTTTCTCCATAAGCTGAAATGTTTGGTCTTGGTTGAAAATCTTCATCTGGTTTCTTCATTTTATTATCATCAATGACATTGTCTCCATAAGCTGAAATGTTGGGTCTTGGCTCAAAATCGTTGGTGGCTCCCTTATTTTCCTTAACATCAATGTCATTGTCTCCATAAGCTGAAATGTTGGGTCTTGGTTCAAAATCTTTGACTGGTTTCTTCATTTCATCAGCATCAATGGCATTGTCTCCATAAGCTGAAATATTAGGTCTAGGTTCAAAATCTTTAGTGGCTCCATTCTTTTCCTTTACATCAATGTCATTGTCTCCATAAGCTGAAATGTTGGGCCTTGGCTCAAAGTCTTTGACATCTTGCTTGTTTTTCTTAGTGTTACTGCCCTCATTTTTATATGCTGAAATATTAGGTCTTGGTTCAATATCCTCTTCAAACACTTTCTTTTCTAAGGTCTTGAGATTACTTTTAGTGTTGGCGTTAAGGAGTCCTTGAATTTCTTCTGGCATGTTTTGATCTTTCATGAATAGTTTCCAATATTCTCCTAGATTATTTCTTGATTCTACGATTTCTACAAACTTTATTGTAAAAATAATAATAATAAGCCAAACGAAGAAAGCAATGGTCAAAATAGTGTTTATATATTTAAAAAATTATTGTATTAAGTGTTTCTCCAAAAAGTTTATAATATATATATATATATATATATATG
>Ga0315913_1010435_pt1 | contig 10694 bp, 3 predicted proteins | sample MpolsnodulesMG_FD_207736 | JGI IMG/M metagenome (GOLD analysis project Ga0315913, IMG submission 207736) | Medicago polymorpha root nodule microbial communities from Los Angeles, California, United States - small nodules | ecosystem: Host-associated > Plants > Roots > Nodule | place: USA... | reverse complement strand
CATTTCTCACAAAATTCATTAGTAGATAACAAGTTGAAAAACAAGTATTAAATGTTTGTAATCTTTAAAACATCAAATAAGGATTTTGTCCTCAACAATTACAACATTATATATAATATCATTACAACATTATTTATATTTACTTGAAAAAAACATTATTTATATTTAGTTAAATTAATTGAGTTTACAAAAATATTTAGTCAAATGATTCGATTCCTAGGTCAGGTGAAAAAAAATTCCACTTATAATTGGGTCTATTCTTCCTTAAAAAAAAAATTGGGTCTATTCTGCATCTTAAATATGAGTCTATCTCTTTCTTTTACCTATATTAAGGTGGGTTGATTAAAAAAACTATATTAAGGTGGGATTTGACATTTGTGATTACTTCTGCTCTGATGAATGATGCTAATGTTCCAATTAATGTTATCCTTGTAATTAGGTCCACCTGTATGAAATAGAGCATCTAAAAATCAACTTTGAGTGACACTCTTCAAGTTCAAAGATAAGGAAAAACAAAAAGGAAGAAGGAAGTCTGCACTAACCATTGTTCACTATTCCTAATTGTACATTAAAATAGACTATTAAAAGGGAATAGTGATTATTTGCTGAATTAGTTATGTAGCTACTACCTAACATTTCATTAAAGAAATGCTAAAACTAATTTTTATTTTTTTTAAGAAAAATTATGTTTTCTTTCAATTTATGTTTTTTTTATATAATATATGTATATAATCCGAACAAAATAGGACGTTTGAGAAATCAATAGGGTGAGAAAGAATGAGTCTTACTTTTTCCGCCCTATCTATTTCTTGCGCGCCTTTTTTTTTTTACGAAAATGCCCATAAAATTTTTGGATTCTATAATGCAAAATGATTTTTCGCTCTGTTTCGTGTGAAAAATGAGTTTCATAATTTCAGATTATATAATCCAAACATCCAAAAAATATGACGCCTTTCTTGTTTTTTTTTTCTTCTTCAGATTATAAAATTTGAACACCCCCTAAACACCCTTGTTGTGCCAAAAGCTTAAAGGAAAAAACAGATCGGATTATATCATATGAACTATATTAGCACAAATACCGTGCATGTTTGTAACATGGATAACCAATTTTAGGTCATTGTTAGCTATTCTCGTCGTGTCCCAATCGAAATTTTTTGACATGTTTCATCATTCTTTTTACTTTGTTTTTGGTTGATTTTATTCCACCAAATGAGAATCTAAGGACATGCACAGTTTGTGACAGCTTTGCTATGCTATACCTCACGACAAATAGCAGTACTCTGACATAAATTGGAGGAAGAGAGTGGTGTGATAAGGTTCCTATAGAGACTCAAAAAAGGATAAAATGTCAGTAAGTAGTGTGTATTTTACCAGTGCACGTTTGAAACGAGTGATAAATGGGTGATTAGGAGCAAACTCTTGAATATAGGTATATAAAATCATGCAACAAAATACTAAGAATATATCAGCATTCTCATTATTAAGATTATTAAGAAAACATCAAGTATACAAATACAAAAACAAATCAAATGCACCTTAAACATTTTTTGTTTTCTTATTACCCTAGTGCATGTGCTATCTAATAACTAGTTTTTAAACAGTAAAAGTTAAAGTTTGTCAAGCGAAATTCCCTGCAAAGAAATTGCAACAATGTCTATTTTTACAACCATCATAGGTCAAAATTAGTTAAAACGTTCGCTTAACCTAACAAAACAGTGGTATACAATGCAAGTTACTAAAAACCAGCACAAACTACACTAGGCAATTGAGCCTAGCATTTTATTCTAGTTAGTTATATAAGCTCATCAGCAGTTGATTCTAGTCAGTTATATAAGCTCATCAGCAGTTGATTCTAGTTAGTTAACTTTATATCTTAAAAATGCTTACAAATTTTCTCTTAACAGTTCATAAGTCAATGATAATCCTTCTCTGATTATAGTACAACAAAACCGGGTCCTTCATTAAGCTCATCTTAAGTGGAAGCTGCTCTAGTAGTAGTTGTAAGATGTAGCCACAAACAACCATCATATACCTCAAGCCACAGTCAGTCTCAGCTAGAAGATGTGTCAAGTATGCTCTATCTCCTAATGCTATCAAAGTGATCGACGATTATACAACGATGCAACAGTGCTTGAAGTCTGCAAAAAAAAAAATTAAGATACTGAATGTCTCCTACTTCTAGACGGCGTAGATTTTGTCTCCTCAACAACAGTAGAAGCAGGGCTTTCGGACGTATCAGAGCTAGTAATCTCTCCGTTTTTTTCTTTGCTCGACCAAAGCTTGGAGAATAACTTCTTGGACATAAGGAAGCCTTTCATTTTGTTAGCAGCGACTTTTTCTGCGTTGCCTATACCACCACTGTTGCTGTTTCTGTCACTACTCTGGCTACCTCCACTTGATAGTTTTAGTGCGGCGAGTTCCCCTTTCAGAACTTTTATGTCTTCTGCTGTTGCCACAGCATCCCATTCCTCTTCTGTGTTGGTTGTGGTAGACCTTGAACTACCGTGAGAACCACCAGGATGCAACGCCCTGATGGAACCGGGAAGATCAGGAGTGCTCGTGCCTCCTGATGATGATGTTGTTGAAGCTCTCATCTGTTCAAAGAAGAGAACCTGTACAACGACACGTAAAGGAAGGCGCTCATTCTGCACTGCGTGCATGCAAGCTTCTGCGGACAGCTTCCTGCAGTCCATCAACCTACATATTCTTTTCCTCTCACTTTTGCTGATTCCAGGATGTTCCTGCATAACAAAATAGTGTGAGTCACCGAAATTCAGTTCGGTTGAAGTCAATGGAACCATTCGGTACATCTCAACAGGTTAAATACATGTATGGTGAAACTAACTAACCTTTAAATACATGTCAATGGCACGATAAAGACCGTCATGAGACTGTCTAGGAAAGCTTGATACCAAATCGGCGATATTCACAAAACTGAGAAGAGGCAGATTAGGATCACGTGCAATCTCAGCAAGGTAGCTATCGACAAGCTTTGCAACCTTTATCTTGCTCGAAGTATTTGATACCATCTTGGGGCTTCTGATCTCCTGCAATTCGTCTTCCATCAAAGATTGATGTTCGTGTGCTACAAACACTTCAACTAGCTTCTGCACAGTTTCAACATCGTGAGTTGTTTCACCAGCCGACGCACAAATCAAAAGATCAGCCACCGTAGCCTCATCAAGCCTCTGGCCTATCCTCCTCATCAGTTCAGATCTCACCGACACTTCACAATCCAGTTGAATAGCCACTTTTAATAACTTCAGCGAGAAAGCGCAAGAGCCACTTCCCATATCTGCCGGCAATAAACCGACAATAGCCTCCAATAATAATCTATTCTTTGTGGTATCACCACTCTGGATAACACCCTTATTGAAACTAGGCAACCTTCTAGAGGTGTACGCACTTAGAGCTTCTCCGACAACTGCCCCGGAAACATTTCCATTGGTTGTAATAGTTGACAGGACTCGCTTATAGAGATCGAGTTGGAGCTCGCAAAGATCTTCCACCCACCAATCCTTTGGAACCATTAGTTGTTTCCTCACACCGTTCCAGTGAGCATCGTTCCCATTTTCCGATGGGAGCTTTTTCCTATTATATGTGTATGACCACTCCACCTTGGATGGATCCATCGAAGCCTTGGTAGCTATCGACTCAATACAATGGCTCACGATCTTAAGTTCCTCCGACCATGGAAGAAGTGATTTGGTTGTTTGTAGAACAATAATAGAATCTTTCCAGCTCCTGAAAATGCTGGAGTTGAGGAAAACTTCAATCTTGTAGATGAGATTTCCCTTTTCGATGGTTTCATACATCTCAAGATACTCCGCTGCACAGCGAGCTGCAACTACATTGTACGCATTTAGAGTGACAACCATACCATAACAGAACTTTGCACATATTTCAAAAGCAACAGGTCCTCCAGGAATGTCGTGGATGTGAATTTCGTCGTTCTCCTCATCTGTGTTTGAAACCAACTTTTGCAAGCGTAAGCTTTTGGACAAAAGTGGAAACTGCAGATATTGATCAGGTAAAGGTTCAATCAGCAGGCTCAAGGATAATCAACATAAACTTATGTAGCGAGTGCGAACAATTGAAGAAAACAATTGTATACAATAATTGCAAAAAGAGGATTCTTTGGCTCTATTTCACAAAAGTGCTAAATAGAACTTTACCTTATGTAGATAAAATTTTATGTCCCCAATATTAACGACTATGTCAGATGCCAGCTCAGTTGCCACATACCTGAACAAATATACGCCACTTCACATTAATTTTTGAATGAAATGAAAAAACCAAAAGAAAATGTAAAATATCAAGATAAACTATATTGAACCTACTACAGTATGACAAGCAATAGTATGTTTTCTGGCATACACATGTTAAATACAAAATTAAGGTGGGAAATGAAAAGAACTGTCTCTTTTAGTCTCCAATTGCTGAAACGCATATTTGTTCTGCTGAATTAACAACAAACATGTATCTAATATTGTTCGTAAATATGCAGAAGGTGCAGGACACAAAACCAAATATGGCTATGGTCACACTCTGAAGTTTGGTTCAGGGCTTAAGAACCACCAACTAGTTTGATTTTGGAGCCATAAAAAACAGTGAATGAAATTGAGGTCAGAAGTTTAAAAATTATCTCACTATTTTTAGTACATAACACACATTGATGGAAAAGTGAACTAGTAACATAGTAAGTAATTACCAAATCTTACATGAAAGCATAAACCATTGTACTAACTAAGCTTTTTTAACTTGAACCAAGAACTTTTAACAATTTTTAAATAGGTGGTATCATATAATTAGTTAACATTGCTGAGCTTTTAACATTTTCACTCAATCAAAATTAGATCCATATAACTACTATGTTTCAAGATGAGAATCAAATGCTTCTTTAAAATAAGAGGATCTGTTACTACATAAACAGTGTAATGTAATGATGTATGTACTATACATTCATTTCTATATCTATAGTCAAAAAAATTATTGGAAAGGAAAATGATTTTCAACGTTATATCCGAAAAGAAAGATGGACCACTATGTGGTACTATATCCAACTGTCACTCAGCATCTACAAAGAACAGTTTATATGATGAACACCAATGAGTGAGATATCATTTCTGGACTTGTCAGAGATGCAACTGATTCCTGTGACAATGTTAGCTTATGCTTCTTTCTGGTTGGACCCTAGTGAGGTGGAAGCTCTTGTTGGAGTTAGGGGAAAATAGGATGTGAGATAGAAATGTATCACAATCCGGAAAGATCAAGAAGATATATCTGAACTATGGAGATGGGCAGCATATCCTTGACTGATAAAGAATGGAACTTCAAGCTTATTAATCCTCAATTTGAGGACCTGTTTAGATTTGATTATTTGAGTTTATCTACTAGCATAAACACTTATGAAACTGTTTGGGAGAGCTTATGAAAACAACTTATGATATGTCCATAAGTTGTTTTTACCTATTTCCCGAAGCTCTCCAGGATTGCTTATGAAAGCAGTTTTTAGCTTATACAAAAACCGTTAAACTTTATTTTATAATTTGTTATAGAAATAGCTTATACATAAGCACTTATATTGGAAGGGCTTAATTAAGTTGTTTATCGAAACAGGGTAAGACAATCAAGCAAAATAGTGTGCATGCTTATACTACGAATTAGAGATGAAATATATTTTTAGCAAAAATAAATATGAGCATGTAGCTTTATCCTATAAGCTGAGGAACTAATTAGGATAACAAATCAATCTCAATACATTGCTAGAAAAATTGTAAGTTTTTTTAATGTACAAGCAAAAGATCCATCATGACAAAATAATACTAATGAAGTTTGTAATAATAATTGAAATATGTGCAGAAATCAAACATAAGAAACCAACCAATGGATTTGGAAGGAAATAAAAAAGAACAAATCATAAATAAGAACCTCAAATAACATATGATTCAAAGCAAGAGGTAAGTGATCTAAGTATAGAGGAAACTAATTACATACCTAACATTATCTCCATCATTTTGAAAAGAATCAGGCTTAGATCCAAGTTTCATAAACTTCATCTTGACCAAAAAGAAAAAAGCTCCAAAATAGCTTCTCAAATCACCTACTCCACAACCTCTTAACCAAGTTTGGATAAAACAGAAAATGCAAGGAAATTGCTATCTAGATCAAAGTAGAAGATAAAAGGATCAAGTTCAAGTTCTTTCCTTGTATGACCGAATCTTTCCCACAAACCAAGGCTAGTTAGATGAAATTTTAAACTATTTTTGGGCTATTAGTATTATTCTTTCTGTAACTTGAATGAGAAGAGACTCAAAGAACATGTTGCTTACTAAATTGGTAACAAAGTCCAAAGAGACCGGCCAAGATAAACCATGTTAGGAGACATTACCAACAAAACAAACTATCTCCAAGACACAAACACATTCATATATTTATAAAATAATAATAATTTTCTCAAAGAAAGAGTAACTTTGTTACAGACACCCCCACTACTTCTATCTGACACCACCGCCCCACTCTCTATTAAATTTATGTTTCTGAATCTTGGTATTTGTTTTTGTTGTTGTTTCCAACAATGGATTTAGACACCACAAAGTAACAAACAAACACACACACTTTCTGGTCAGCAAAATTTCAGAAACCAAATTCCATACTCAACATTCACACACTACTAGTGTAGCCATGTCCCTTCTTTGAACTCCTGAAAACAAAAGACAGCATTTTTTGGTATTAGTTCATAAAACCACCAATTTTGTAGACATAAAGCATCGTTTTTTGTGGTTTCTATACATCATTAGACACGTTATACACTACTATAGGATTAAAAAAATATGCTTTTTTTTTTCTTTCCATTCAACAACAAAGTAAACATTTTTATCAGAATTATAAATAAAAAAGCTGCATTGAAACCAACCCAATTGGTCACAAGTTGGAATAATGATGGGTTTTTAGTTTTAGCAAAAATATATGAAACATAAAAATCAACATGGGATTTTCATGTTTCTGCTTCAAAAGTAAAAAAAAACATAAGAAAGAGAAAGAACAAAAACATGATGTATATGAATAGTTTGAAGACATACCTAGAAGACACAAAAATTGTTTCTGGTTTATAGTTGATATCAAAGAAACACAAAGGTTTGTTTAGTTTGAGTATGTGAAAAAAGAAGAGGTGTTTATGTCTATAAACATAAACATAAGATGAAACTACATGAACCTATCAAAGGAATGGCAAAAGATGAGGCTTGAAAAAAGATGAGCTGTTCCTCATCTTTTGATGACAGCCACCACAGCTAGCTACACAAACACAAAAAGCCAACCAATTTCAGAATGTTCCCACTTTCTCTCTCTCTTTCTCTTTCTCTTTCTCTCTCAACATATGGCTTTTGAATCAGTAGTAGCACTCTCTATGCCCCCACCACCTCCTAACTTTTCCTTTTTCCCTTTCTTTGTTTTTCATTAACCTTTTTTACAAAACATGGACAAAGGAGACAATAGTCTTGTTTATTTAGTTTAGGGAAGAAATAAAAAATTCAGGGCTATTTTTTTTTGACTTCATTTTAGTGTATGTTTGAACTTTGAATGCAAATAATGGGTATGTTTGGTAGTGTGTTTGCAAATCGATGTTTGATGGAATCACGGCAAAAAACCACGCTAGTAAATTTAGTATTTGAAGCTTCTGAAAGTCACGACAAAAACGCACCAGAAAACGTACAACCGTGTTTTTGTGTGTTGCAAATGGAAAACTAAACACACACTTTGAGTGTCAAGCAACTCAAACACCTTTAAACACTTGACAAATATTTGTCATTTGTTTAATGACGTGAAAAAATATGATTAATTTAGTTAAACAATGGTTAGTTGTTTTCACAGTCAAAATCATGGTTAATTCAATCTATATAAACTAACCATAATTTTCAATGTAAACTGAATCAACTAATTACTCAATTAAATTAACCATGTATTTAGATGTGATTAACCATGTGTCGCCAATAGATGATAGTATAAATGTCTATAAAACACACTTTCTTTAGTCCTTTTTATATAAAACAAATAAGTTAACAAAAACTGACGTATTTAGTCTACATTATAAACTAAATAAATGTTGACCGATTTGTTTTTTATAAAATGAACAAGAGGGAGTAATTGGTAAAGAAAATTTAATTGAGAAGTGAATCACTGCTCCATGATGGTTGATTTTTATATTTATTATTAGGGTAGTGTTAACTTGTGCCCTAAGGACACAAGTTAAGAATCCAAAAGTGGAATTAAATCATAAATTTTGTCTTAAAAAAATAAGATTTTAAATTTCTAAAATATTGAAAGCACAATTTCCAATAAAATATTTCTATCTTTAGTTTCTAAGGCACAAATTATCATTTTCCTTTTTCTAATAAACATTATGTGTAACCTAACATGTTTTATTTGATAAAAAAGTGAATGATGAACTTTAATTTGATTTGAGGTTTTTGAGGTTAAAACTAAGAAAACTTTGGATCCTCCTTACCTTTTACCTTTTCTCACACACCTCCGTCCACTATATATGACTGACTATTCATTGCCATGTAATGCAATGCACGCCAATTCTGACAGGCGCCACTTTGTTACTCCTTTTTACCATAAACAAAACGAGTCGATTTGGTGTGGAAAAGGAAATAGTAAACAATATATCTCTTGAGCTCTGTTCCATTCCACCACTCTTTTTATTCATCTTTTGTATACAACTACACTGTTTATTGGTGAGTATTGAATAGTAAGAGAATATAAATAATTTGATTGATTTAATTTTGAAAATTTAGAGTTGAAAACTGAAGTTTTTGAGATTTTAAAGTAAGAGAAATTGATAGAGGGGTATAATTAGAACAATTTTGAAAAATGAAATACTAAGATTATACATTAGTTAGAAGAGAGCAACTGAAATGAACTCACCTTAAAAGTTCGGATTCGTTCATTGAAATTTTAGCTATTAGACTATTGACGGAAAAAGATGAACAAATTTGGTTCAATGTCTCACACTTGTGTATGAACAAATTTGGCTGTGAGAAAAGAATCCATCATGTGTACCTCATAAGTTTTCCTATAAATATTAGTCATTGTTAAACGACGGCGGGAACTCCGTACCGTTAACATGGTAACCATAAAATAATAAATGATCTTTTTTTAAATAAAAAAAAAATGGTCTTGTAAGTAGCTTTACTATGCTTAAGGCATGATAATGATGAAAGTTAGGATCATTGGAGGGAAGGATTGAAGCTTTCTCTTCTTGAGTGAAAATCATTCGGTATTGAGTAGGGGTCGGAATAGGCCAGGCCAGGTCTATCCCTGGTCTACGAAAAAATTTACAAGTCTGAGCTTGACATATGGTCTATCATAGGTCGTTTTTTTTGGTCTGCCCTGAAAGTCTACTTCCAGATCTATTTTACATTAAGGTCATCAAATAGTTCATTTGACCTACTAAATAGGTTAAACAGACCTTAAACCTACTTAAAAGTCTCTTTCACCACAAACAAATTTTAACAACATTAAAGCTTGTTTAAAAGCCTATTACGGCAAAACCTTTTAATGCATGTAATTAAATTAATATAAAATATATATTTTTTAATAGATAAGTATTAATAGGTCGGCCTATGAGGCTTAACAGGCTTTCCTGAATGCCAAATCTTGACCTATTTAACTAAACAAACTTTTTAAAAAGCCTAAGCGTTGGCCTCTTTACTAAACAGGTCAGGCCATACCATAACAGGCCAGGTCGTAGCCCCTGTAGGCTGGCCTGGCCTATTCCCAACCCTAGGGTTGAGTGAGAAATTAGGGGTTGATCTTGGTGAACAACTATATACTCCCTCCGTCCCGCAATAGATGATTTATTTGAAAATGTGTAATTTTGACCTAACTTACTTTGAGCATATTTTTCTACTAATATACAAAGATAAATAATATCCTATAAGATGTCTTTAGATTTGTCTCGATGAGTATTTTCAAAATATCAAATTTTCATAATTTTTTCTAATGTATTATTTAAGATATTTAAACTCAAAATTATGCGTTGATGTGCGTAATGAGGTCAACTGTGTCAAATAATAAGGGACAGAGGGAGTATAATTTTGGGTCTTGTTAATTTGTGTCCTAAGAGCACAAGATAAAAAACTAAACATAGAAATTCAATTTTGGAAATTGTGCATTCATAATTTTAAAAACTTATCTTTTTAATACAACATTTATTTTTAAATTCTATTTTTAGATCCTTATCTTGTGCCCTTAGGACACAAATTAGCATTTTTCCTATAAATTTTTTGGTCCCTTTTGTAACTCTATTAAGAGAAATGGAAGTGGTAGAAATCAAGGTATGTTTTTGTTCAACTTTTGAAGTTAATTTCGTGTATTTATGTTGTTCATATTATTGTATAATTATTGCTATTATAACGAGATTAATTATTTAACTAATGATTTAGATAAATTATACAAAGGAAAATGTTAACTTGTGCAAGTTAATGATTCAAATATAGAAAAAACATATTAAAATGTGTGCATTGTATTCAATATTAAACTTTTTAATCATTTAAATGCACAAAATTTTAGAGAATGTTTCTTCTTTTAGGTTTCTTAACATGTTCCCTAAGTGCACAAATTAACACTACCCTTATACAAAAGATAAAAAATACAATCCAAAATTGTGTTTCCTCTTTATATTCTGACAT
>Ga0315913_1010432_pt1 | contig 10696 bp, 5 predicted proteins | sample MpolsnodulesMG_FD_207736 | JGI IMG/M metagenome (GOLD analysis project Ga0315913, IMG submission 207736) | Medicago polymorpha root nodule microbial communities from Los Angeles, California, United States - small nodules | ecosystem: Host-associated > Plants > Roots > Nodule | place: USA... | reverse complement strand
TTGTTTTCTTTTCTTTTGTTTTGAGGGTCAGGCCTAGCGGCAAAGTATGGAGTTTCTCAAGGGTGCCAACCTAGCTACGATGTCTGCGGTCCTCCCTAATGCATGTCCTCATCTTAATTGAGCTAAAATTTTTTCTTCATATAGTCGAAATTAAAAATAGAAGACTTGTTTTTCACCGAACGGCTAGACACATTCAATGTAATTAAATAAAATGATTATTATCATTATGATTTTGTTTTGAATACGTCTACCAAATTGTCATGATTAGTTTTTACAAATTTGTGGTTCAAATATTTGTACATGTTTTTCTTAAGAAGCTAAATATTTATATTTTATCAATGACAAATATGTGGTATATATTTTTTCACGTACTAAAAACTATTTGTAATTGATATAATAAGAAAATATGTGACAAATATGTTTACCTCGTACTAAAAACTATTTGTAATTGATAAATAAAGAAATATGTGATATATATTTTCCATTGATTAATATAAAAAAAACAATTTTTAGTAATGCTTTAGTGGTATATGTATGTTTCATTTAGAGAAAAACAATATGGAAATAATAGAGTATGTGAAAATTATAATCTGTGTATTATAATTGTTTTTTAGTAATGCTTTAGTGGTATATGTATGCTTTTATGTCAAAGATATTAAAAAAAAACTTATTTTTAGTAATTCTTTTTTTTTAAGGAAGAAAAAAAGAATTACTTACCAAAAATAATTTTAGTAATTCTTAAAAGACATCTATTTGTCTCGCGAATGATTTTTATATAGAAGATATAACAATAAGGATAATGTTCCACTTTCTTTTACTCACCAAAAACATATAAGATTAAACTAAATTCAATTTTTTTTAAATGATAAATGTTAGTAATTAGTTTATTAGACTATGCTCAAGTTTAAACTTAGGACCTCCAACTCCTTTTACGTTGAAAATATTAAAAAAATTGTAATTGTTAATCATTTTTAAATGACATACATGTGGCCCGTGCATGATTGTAATAGTGAATTATAATTTATGTAGTATAATTATTATCGTATTTAATTAAAAGATATAAAAAATTAAATATAATTAATTTGTTAGTGACAAAAAATTGCCTTGTGTATGCAGTGACGGATTCAGAAATGTTAACTTGCGAGGCAAAATTTTATACAATAAATATTTATAGAAATTTTTTAGCGATGCAAAAGTGATATAATAATAACATCATTATTATTGAGAAAAATACTCGAGATTATAAACATTATCTTATTATATATTAGAAAAATTAAAGACTCACCAACATCTACAAATTAAAATTGTTCTTTATGTGTATTTATATTTGAAAAAATATAATTGAAATTTTTCAAAATTTCATCTCAAATGCATTTACACATCTGAGTTTATAAAATTAATGAGCAAAACTCTTTTTTATGGTATAAATTTCTATTTAATAGAGGCAATATATTATTTTATGATGAGGCAATCATTAAAATATCAAATATTTAACAAATATAACCGGAAGAGTAGTGAGGGCAATTGCCCTCAATCTACTCTACCTAGATCCGTGTCTATGTGTATGAACTACATATTTTAATCAGGGCCAGCCCATAGCCCGTCGAGGCTGGGCTATGATACCGGGCTTCGATTTTTTTGGGTCCCAAAATGTTTTTTTTTTTATATACAAGGCCTTGAAAAATGATTTATATAGGTTCAATGTTGGGTTATATAACAAACAAGTGCCACAGTCCAGTGGCTTACCCTGTGAGTTTTAGCTTCTTTGACCTTGGTTCAAGCCCCAGCAGGATCCTTTTTAAAAAATTTAGTCTTTTTCCCTCAATATTTTTTAATAAATTAGTGTTATATTTTCCTATATAGCCCAATCCAAACCCTTTGTTTTTTGTACCCCAATTTTTTTTAGACCATCAATTTTGTGTGTGCTTCTTTTTGGGGTCAATATCTTAAATTATAACGGGGTCTCTAAATTGTTTAAGACGGTCCTGATTTTAATGATACTCTTTAGTGACTCATTTGTATAATGTGAAAACAATGAAGTAACATATCTAAAAGAATACAAAGTTGACAAACAATACATTATTATTATTCTGAATTAATGAAAATGAGTAAAAGTTTTTTTTGCCAAAAGTAACAAGTAATAATATATTGGTCCATTTTTTTTTTTGATACAATATTTTGGTCAATTTGACAAAAGTAACAACCAATAATATTTTGGTCCAATATCCCCAAGGAAACATGTAAGCAAAGCAACTTACCAATCCTAATGACGACCATAATCGACCAATCCTATCCTAATAATAATAACGACCAATCTATATAAACTTTCAAACACCCTACACTCTCTTTACCCTATTCTTTCCCGTTGTTTATGATCTTGATCTTGATCTTGTTTCTTTCCAAAAAATAAAATACTATACACCTTTCTTCTCTTTATGTTTTCTCCTATCAAGACATAATGACTACACATGATTACAAAGCTTATTTTATTCTGATGGGTTTGTTAGTTCCTTTAGCTACAATGAAATATCAAGGTTTAAGCACTAACCAATTCCAACCACCACCCCCAACTATGTTGCTGTTTTTGATAGCTCTATTTTGTCACGCAATTGCATCCACAGCTGACATGAGCTTCCCAACTACCATATATATCTTTCACTTTTCTGGTGTTGTTGGGGTCGACACGCTTCTGTGGATTATCCTATCTCATTTCTCAAATTGGTGTATCATCAACTCATTTGTTTTAGTGATTACATTAGTCTGCCACACCAACTGCATTGAATTGGCGTATCAACTCTCATGTCGTACACTAGACCTCTTCCGTCCTAAATATTCAAATGCTGCTACTATTGCTCCTCTGCCTCCAAATTCGGAACCACGGGAAGCAGCTCTGATGTAACATTCATGTGGCTTGGTTTAGTTGATATTTTGCAATTGCATTTCTGTTTCTTCTTAATTTGTTGTTTAGTAGTATATGTGTAATTGTCCATCCAAATAGAACAAGCTCTGTGAGATAAAATTGAAAAAGGAACTTAAGGTAATTTTTAAACTTAATTTGTAGTCTCTTAACTTAATTTTGGATTTTATCTCTTTTTCATTGTATTTTTGGTTCAGTTGCATGAGTTTTTTTTTTTTAAAAAAAAAAATCCTTTTTTTTTCCTTTCTTACAACCTCTCAAATTTTAAATATATGGTATTTCAACTATATACGTTTTCATATGAACATTATATTTGAAGTTTGAAAATATGCAAATGGACCAAAATGGTTTGCAATGAAAAAAATATAAATGATCAAATAATCATATGAAATTAAGTTAAGATACTGCAAGTGCAATTTTATTTTTTAAATAATTAAAGGGTTAAATATGTTTTTGGTCCCTATAAATATGTCAACTTTTTGTTTTAATCCCTCTAAAAAAATTCTTAGACTTTTAGTCCCTCCTTTTTAGTAAACTCATATAGAATTCATATTTTGAATAAAATTTTACACAAAAATTATAATATTATAAGATGTAGGAATTTTAAGTGGTTAATTATTCATTTTAAAGTATTATTATATTTATTAATTATTTTATATCTTGACTTAGTCATATTACATTATGCACGTTTCTTTTCCTAACGTTACATTACCTAGTCAATACTATTTACTAGGTAAAAACGGTTTTAAAGATGGCAACGTGTGATTTAAAATTAAGGGGTTATATATATACACAGGGAAATATAGTGAAGGAGGAGAGAATATACTTATATTCACTTTCATCTCTATTATCTTCACTTTCATCTCTAATAGCAAATATATATTAAGTTCCCATGAACATCTAAACGGGTTCCTGAGACTTTGTTAATTCACGTGCGGTGGTTGCAAGATGTGACTGTTGTATCCTAGAGAGTACTAGCTATGAAACCTACTGCATCAGATAATCTATTCGGGGTGGCGAAATACTCTTAATCTCTCAGTGCATTTTGCACGCCTCAATCAAAAATCGATAAGTTTTCTTTTATCTATTTAATTTGATGAAGAGTCATATATATTTGTGCTTATATTTGTGTTTTATTTATTACTTATAATAATTTTATGTCTAATTTTTCCAACAATCTTAAGAGTATTTCGTAGCATAGAATTATTAATTATAAAGAATGCTTGTTACAAAATAATAATTTCATAATTCTTTATACCGTTGAATAAGAAAGTATTAGCACAAATGTTTAAGAGATGTATGCACTAACGCTGGTCATGTTTTGCGACATGTATGATGGATCCGGAAACTCCGCCGGAGCATTGTACAGAATTGGTCCAGTGAACATTGAGAGATCCAAAAATTGGGTGAACTTTTGTTTAGAGGGAGATGGCAAATACATCAAAGTGGCGAAATTCATCGGTTCAGTCTACAAGAGCATGATTTGATCAACTCCATTGTAAGTTATAAACTATACACCTCTTGAAACCATCCACAAGAGTCAAGGTACAAATTCTAATCTTAAACCTCACAAATCTTGATTCTTTTTGTGTGTTGAAATGGTGAGAGTGTATTGAATGTGTTGGGAAGTATTATGATTATGTGGTTTTTCAAACAGGTAATTATTTAGCTTTCGTTTTTGCCAGTACCTTTGTTATTGAGCTAATTTATTTTAATAATGATATAACTCTAACTATCAAAACTATTGCAGAAGAAATAGAGTAGTAAATAATAGGACAATCCTACATGTTCAATCAATTTATACTATTTTCTCTTGTGACTAACAATTTGTATAAAATATGTTATACGACTACGTATCATCTTTTATGTCCTTATATTTTATGGAAACTCTGTTTACCGGATACCCTGAGAATGCTAGAATTTTGTTGTTGTTGTCAATTATGTGATTAGTTTTAATTTAGTTATTTTATCTCTTTATATATTTGAGTTTTGGATGAGAGCTTTGTGAATATATTTATGGGTGTGTATAGTCTGTCCATTTGATTCATACACGTCTCATCTGTGTATTTAAATCACTAGAAATTTGATGCCTAATAAAATGGATGCGAGCATGAGTTGTTGAAAAATGATTTATTCAAAAAGTATAGAGTTGTGATATACTTGTTAAAGCTGAATATCTTGTGAAGCTACATTAAAATATGGAAAATGCTAGATATCAAGAATGATTTTATCAAGAAATATTCAAGAATGACATGGGATAATAATCACCCTTAGATTTCAGTCTCATTTATTAATCTTTCATAAAAAAAAAAATACATAACACCCACCACCCCATGATTTCCGGCCAGGCAGAGATTTTATTGGCTAACATTAATTTCAGGATAATTTCTTGATAAAATCTAAGGGTGATTATTCTGCCATGTCATTCTTGAATTTTTCTTGATAAAATCTTTCTTGATGTATAGCATTGCTCTTAAAATATAGTACTGATACGTCGGCTTTAGCTTTGATAGATTTTTTGAGATATATTTTTTGTGTGGACATGCAATTTTGAGCTAGCTTCTTGACTGATCTATCATGCGTTGCGACATTGTTCCTTTAAGATTATTAAAATAAAAATGATCTTCTGGGATCTATTTGGATACTATGACATTCATTTTAATAAGAAATGGAAGTGTATTCACTAACAAGGTGTTCACGATGATACTTGTATGAGTAAAACAAGTGTGATAGACATGTTGTCGCCTAGAAAATATTCAAAGTAGACCTGTATATATTTTATGGCGCTTGATAAACTCATAGATATATATTGAGATGCACTTTAAAATATTGGTGACGTATTGTGGAATATCCATTGTATTAAAATAATACAATGATGTTTGATTTATCTATATGTTGATTTATTTTCCCCAATGTGGGGGTGTCGTCACTTGAAAAATAATTTTAGCAAACTTGAATAAAAATCCACAAATGAGTTTATATTTACTCAATGTAGGGGTGTTGTCGCTTGGAAGCATTTTCAAGTAGACCCGTGCAATAAATTTAAAGATGAATTAAATTTTCTCCTATGTGGGAGGAATTGTTGCTTAGAATTTAATTAAGCAAATCTATGATAATATATCATGAATGATGATTTGATAATAAATATGTGATACTGACTGGGAGACGTCTTGGTCAATGTATTTGTTATACAGCTGTATAGTGACAAATATATATATACATCGAAGGGGATAGTGTATACTACAACGTTGAAGGTTGAGTTTATAAACTCTTAGTAAATCTATAGCTCATATATTTGAGTGGTGTACTTGACTGTGGTGTATACTTGATAAATTTACTTATATGAGTGTTGGGGGTGGAGCCGCCTCTATGAAAGCTTGGACAGACTATCTAGAGCCACTCATGAAATCCAGGCATAGGTGCAAGGGCAAAATGAACCACATCGGTTGAACAAACTTTGGACGAGAAATCAATGTGAGTGATGGGATCACTGATTCACATACGAAATGAGGTTCACAGAGGTTATAATCTCACCGACATTCTAATGAGTCAAATTTCATTTACATAATGTGCTAATTTATAGTCCAAAAGACACTATTGCTTATGCATTGATTTTTCATGCTTTGGGAACACCTAAAACTTTAAAATAAATAATTGTGGGGATTGTAGGAATTTTAAGTGGTTAATTATTCATTTTAAAGTATTATTATATTTATTAATTATTTTATATCTTGACTTAGTCATATTACATTATGTACGTTTCTTTTCGTAACGTTACATTACCTAGTCAATACTATTTACTAGGTAAAAACGGTTTTAAAGATGGCAACGTGTGATGTTAAAATTAAGGGGTTATATATTATAGGGTTAAGTAAGTTTTTCGTCATTATAAATATAACGAATTTTGATTTTAGTCTCTAAAAAGTTAAACTGAATGTTTTCATCCTCACAAATTTTTTTTATTTTGTTTTTCGTCCTTAATGGTCATTTTATGTTCATATAAATGGCAAAATTATAACTCTTTTATGTTCAAATTGTATCAATGTTATGTCCGTTTATTATATTCGACATTTATATATTCATATTATGTTCAAAAATACGTCAAAATTATATCTATTAAGGACGAAAAACAAAATAAATGTTTTTGTGAGGATGAAAATATTCAGTTTAATTGTATAGGGACTAAAATCAAAATTCGTTATATTTATAGGGACGGAAAACTTATTTAACCCTATATTATATATACAGGGAAATATAGTGAAGGAGAAGAGAATATACTTATAGCTACTTTCATCTCTATTATCTTCACTTTCATCTCTAATAACAAATATATATTATCCAGAAGTCCTAGCTCAACTGGTAAAATGCCGAAATTGTTAGGCCGGATGCCATGATCGGGGTTCGAACCCTGGTACCTCCCCCTTGTGTGTGTTAGTTTATTATGGCTTTACCATTTCGTCTATCTACCAAAATATATATATATATTAAGTTACCATCAGCATCTAAAGTGGTTCCTGAGACCTTGCTAATTCACGTGCGGTGCTAGCAGAATGTGACTGTTGTATCCTGGAGAGTACTAGCTATGAGACCTACTGCATCTGATAATCTATCCGGGGTGGCGAAATACTCTTAAGCCCAATGCATTTTGCACGCCTCAGTCAATAATCGATAAGTTTTTTATTATCTATTTAATTTGATGAAGAGTCATATGTATATTTGTGCTTATATTTGTGTTTTATTTATTACTTATAATAATTTTATGTCTAATTTTTCCAACATAAGAATCTCCGTCAAAAAAAAAGATTTTTTTAACAAAACATGAATTAAATATGAATTTTTATATTTTTGGTAGTTAAAAATTCATATTTAATTTATATTTTGTTAAAGGATTCTAATTTTTTTACGATAGTCTACACATTTCTGCACAATTTCATTAAAAAAATACAAAATTTGATAAAAAAAAAAATAGAAATCAAAAACAGTGATTGAAAAATTTATAGAGACTAAAAGTTAAAGAAATTTGTTAGAGAAATTAAAACGAAAAGTTGATGTATTTATAGAGATCAAAAACATATTTAACTCATAATTAAATGAAAGGTTATTGGGCATGTATTTTTTTGTGCATGTATACGTGCATGGTGGGCCTAAACCAAGCAAAACTTCCTCAATATATAATTAAGACGGGCCGTGATTGACTGCGGTTGGCAATTTGCCGCATTCACGTAATCATGCATTCTCAGTCGTCCGATCATGATCGGATGGTCCTGATTTGAGAACAGAATTATAAATAAAAATTAAATATTTTTTTTTAAGTTGTTTGATCAAAATCAAATAGTTATTAATGTAATAAATGCGTGACTGTGTAAAAAAGTTGACTGAAGTGAATCATAATTAAATTAGGAGGGAGAAGGAAGTCTTAAATGGTTTGAACTTTCTCTCTCTTTAACTGGCTTAGTTTTTTTATTTAGAAAAACTTAAATGATTTGGACTTTCTCTGTCTTTAATTGATTTAGTTTTTATTTAGAAAAAAAATCAAAAACTATTATTTTTAAAAGAAGCTTCCAACGCCTCCCCGATGTTTCTTACTTCGAAACAGTTACAATATCCGATCATTATTATTTGCTTATAATAGTGATCAGAGGGTGTAAATTACATCTGTTAACTACATATATATCGAAAAGTAAACGCCACGTTCCTAAACATCAGCATCAAATATTTTTTTTTGGTATTAAGTGGTCTATGAATTGCATCAAGTGGAGAGTAGTGCATTGGATATCTCATAGGTACACTTCATCCGTTTCAAAATACATGTCGCATTTTTACAATGTGCATCATTTACCTAACTTACTTTAAACCTATTTATTTAACTTATATATAAATACAAATGTTAACATGTAAGATGTTGTTCGATTTGTCTTGATAAATATTTTTAAAATATTAAATTTTTATAATTTTTTACTATAGATAATTAAAGATTTCAACAGTCAAAGTTTAGTCAACGAATGATTAAAATGATTACTAATTACCCAAGATTACTTAATGAAATTTTACAAGCATCGCTTAATCAAATGTGCAGACATCTCAAATCTATATCCGATAATGTTAAATCTTTTAAGGAAAAGTTTGGTCGTCCATTGCAATCATATTCGACTCTAGAGATTAATCAGTTTCGCGAGTAGAGGATGCCCAAGTCATCCGGGAAAAAGAACATTATTACACTAGTAATTAAATGGATTCAAACGAATGTATGGATTGGTTTTTTTTTTTTGCCCAAAAACTAAGCAATTACGCAAACATGACATATAAGCTTTAAAAGAGAGCTAATTTTAATTTGATTTCTAATCATCCTCCATATTTTATTCTTCTTGAGTTAGTTGCTGTGAATGGCTATTTTGATTTGATTGCAAATTGTCCTCCAAGTGAAAAACCAAAGTCACTTAATTACTGTACAACTAAGAACAAAGTAGTATAACAAAAAGAGGACTATAAAAATCTGAACAAAAAACAACAGAAACTCAAAAATAACATGTTTATATGTATTTTCAATTACAACAATCCAAAGCAAAACCCATTGTAAACATGTTATAGGAGATTGGAGATTTTTGTTCTCTTTGGATACAAGCACGTAGGGAGATGGGTCAGATTTACGAAAAAAATATGACGAAGCCTATGCCATACAAATATAGGAAGGAGCCATGTATAGGTTGGAAGAAAATTGAGATGAAATGGCTTACAGAACAAAAAGTGATAGATCAGAAGGAAAGAGAACAAGATGGTCAGATTTGTACGAGAAAGAGTGACAGAGAGATGAGAAGGAGCCATGGAACTCTTTTTGTTTTGCTTAAAAATAATTTTAAAATAATTGTAAAAAAGTGTTTAGAAACTTGTAGTTCCGGTTACCAGTAAAGGAGTTAAAAGAAGTGAGTGATGTGGCAAATTATAATTGGAGTGTGTCATAGGAGTGTGATAAAAAGTGTGACCATAGCATTTTTCAACTCAAAATCCACAATTCTCAGCGCGCTTAACATCCACGATTATTTCAATAAATGGTTTCATGAATTTTGGCGTTGGAACCGAAATAGGCTTTGAAACCTGAGTGGGCTTGGAACCGGGGAATGTTATGAATTGTCAATATGAGCACCTTTTCTTTTAGAAAATGATGAACTTGTTGGTGACAATTGACCATCCGAAAGTTGGAAATCAACATGCTCCCACGAAGATGGGATTCGACTAATAGATGCCTCATTTGGATTAGATTTCCCTCTTTTCATGACTCCCTTGGTCGGTACCTTTCTTGGAGGTAGACACAACATTGTGAATTCTATAAATGTTAACTGACGCAAAACATCTTTGATTTGTAGTTTCATTTGGTAAGAGACTTTTTTGAGACGTTTTTGAATACCATTTCATTCCACCATGGCAGAAAAACCATCTTCATTACTTTCTTCACCCATACATAACCTTTTCCAGTGACGGTCTATCTCATCCAATCAAATAGGCTTGTTGTAATGAATTTTCATAGCATTGATACATGCAACATTAGCCCATACGATGTCTTTATCATACAACCAAACAATTTCTTGTCCATGCCAGTTTCCTTGGAACGTTTTGCTTCCTCAAAAATATAGCTCAGGGAAATTCTAGACACATAACCCCTTAACGTAAAGTACAAAATGTTGTCTTTGTTGAGGCAAAATCCCAAATTAATTTTAAAGATAATAAACTTTAATGATTAAGGATTAAATGGACTTTGATTAATTCTTTGGTATTTAACTTGTG
>Ga0315913_1010431_pt1 | contig 10697 bp, 1 predicted proteins | sample MpolsnodulesMG_FD_207736 | JGI IMG/M metagenome (GOLD analysis project Ga0315913, IMG submission 207736) | Medicago polymorpha root nodule microbial communities from Los Angeles, California, United States - small nodules | ecosystem: Host-associated > Plants > Roots > Nodule | place: USA... | reverse complement strand
TTGTTTTACCCCCTGTAAAATATTATTGTTTTTATTTACCCCCCTAATAGCCCAAACAAAAACCAATTTTTTTTTTTTTTCAAGAAATTTTCGTTTTTGTTTGGCCTATTAGGGGGTTAAATCAAAACAAAAATATTTTACAGGGGGGTAAATCAAAAAAAAAAATTTACAGGGGAAAAAACCGGAAATGACCTATATTACAGGGGGGTAAAGGCCTATTAACCCTAGAAAATAAGAGAGAATAGGGCATTGTGTTAATTAAAACTTTCAATGAGATCCCATTGATTAAGTAACCATCAGTAAGAACTTCAAAACCCCATAATTTTAAAGGTGCATTGGCAGGCAGCAGAAGAATATAAGCATTGTCAATAATGGATGGGACCATGTATTCTACATTTTATGTCATCATTATGTGAGCATGTTGTAGATAGATGAGTCAAACTACATACGCCATGAAGGAATTAAATAGAGCTGAAAACTATGTGAACTGAATGACCAGATTGATTTCTTTATTTCAACACAAGTTCTTGAAAATAGGTTTACGATTGATCCATTAAGAATGTTTATGTACTAGAGAAAATTCATCAATGAAAAGAACAAATTGCCTAAAACATATGGATAGAATTGACTCAACTCAGACTCCAAACAATAGTATCGACTTTGTTTGAAATGGAAGCTTGAAGATGTTTATCAAGCTAACACGCCACATACCCAAAAGACTACAACTGTGACAGATGAATGACCAATATAAGCTGAAACTGTAGATGATATTGCCTGATGGGTTACTTTCAGTTGTAGATATTATCTACAAAATGTGGTGGTTTGCAGTCTACTTTTATAGAATAATTTTCCAAAAAAAAATCACAACAGCACGATCAACAAGGTCTAATTTGTTTTTCAACTTTTGGATTCTGTTTTTCTTTTAGGGAACATACCTATTGGATTCTGCTATAATTTTTATTCAACTTTTGGATTCTGTTTTTCTGCGCAAAATTCAAGAGCTGCAGAGGCAATACACTTTTAGAAGCACAAGGAGCATGGGGCATCGGATGGCCATAGGACTTTCAGTAATGGGTCAGCCAACACTTTCCAAGTCTAATGGATGAGTTTTGTGTAGGATATAATAAATGATATTTGAGTAGTTAAGAAGTTAGTTAGGGAAGTTACTAGTCAATGTGGTAGTTAGGATTATCTTTTATAAATAGGGAGATTTATTAAGAAGTTAGTTAGGGAAGTCTAATGGATTGAATACGTAAAGTTTTTTAATAGAGTATCAACTATAATGTGAGGGGAAAATCCTTGGAGAAGGGATTCTCTCCTATTCTATCATATGTAAAGTTCTTTCTTCGGAATTCAAATCTTGGGTTCCCAACACTTTGTCAGAGTAGATCACGATGTTTAGGGTTTTCTGGGATATTTTTCATCACAGCAATGGCTTCTCAGCACGACAATTATGGCCAGAGACTCTCACAGCTTAAGAACTAAGGCTTTAGAAGCCAACTCAAATTAACTGGATTGCTTGAGGAAAACCCGCAAGCACTCAAATTTGTAAGTACTTACAATTCAATACCGACAGGACTGTGACTCTCGGCAAAAAGAAGTAATTCAATGCAAAAGATATTGCTACCAAATTGATAGACAACTAATATCTTTTAAGTAAACAAAATGATATAATCATGTCAAATAACAAACAATATGATACCATATAGCTTAAGCAGAAAAACAATATGATGCGTTTAAAGAGCAATATTAATAAAAACTTACAATTTGTGCACTACGTTGCTACCAATTTTCTTTCATGCAGACGATCCTCAGTCATAACATTGCTCCTCTTTGTAGATTTTTCCATTGCACTCATGTTGTCATCATTCTTCTCTTTGTCAAACGCAAACTCAAGTTGTTTCTCCACAGACTTGACAACTGCTGTCCGTTTGGTTCTTAACCGGTATGGCGGTGATGCATTGAAAGCCTTATTGTCACGGCTTGCGGGACTCTCAGACAATGTCTGAGCTTCAGAATCAGAATTATTCTTGGTTCTATATGGTTCATTAGAAGCATGTGAATCATTGTCGACTTTTAAAACTTTACTAGGAGAAGTTAGTGGTTGGACTCCAGTTCTTCTCCTCCTAAATATGGAAGGAGTATTTGGATAAGTATTAGCAGCCTTTCTCAATATAGATTCAGGGGTCTCCGTACATAATTCACTAACCCTCGCGCGAGGTGGAGTGGTGTAACCAATGGGTGACAACTTAGAACAGTAATCGTCCTGCATGCAGAGAATACTTAAATGAAGAGAATCTAAAGGAACTGAACCAGCTAAAAGTGGCGGCTCGTAACACAAAGAACCCCAAGTCTGATTTTCTTGTGTAGATGTCCTGATTAACCCGCTACTACTATTTCTCATTTTACCATTGTTTAAACAATGCTCAGTTATTGAGTTTCCATTGAGTGCAGAATTCTCATATTTTGGCCCGTAAGTTGTTCCAAAATTAGCTCTTGATATATGCTCCGAGTTTCCACAGCTAGGATCAACATTGGATGGTCCAGGCTTGCCTTCTACACAGTCAGAATCAGCAGATTCATTTGCCGGGAGACTTGAAGAATCACCAACTTCTCTAGCTGTTCCTGAGGACTCAAACTGATTCTTGCCACTGTCATCTGGCTTACTAATGGCTGTAGTTTCAGACGATGCTTCAACAGCCACATTTAGTTCTTTATTAGATGAAACAAGTATTGTTTTAGAAGCAGAACGTTTAATTGTATCTTTGGCAGCAACTAGTGGATTGCTTTTTGGAATTGGTGGGAGTTTTCCTGTAGCTAAGTAGAAATCTAACTTCTTCTTCAAAGAACTATTCCAGTGGTTCTTTATTGCATTATCAGTCCTGCAGAAAAAAAAATCCGGATAATGAGTGTTAGCATTTGTCATAAATATAGATAAAATGGTATGATCCCTGTAGTATTTCACAGGGATTCAAGTAAAAAATCATTAGAACTTTGTTGTGTTTGAAATTGTAAAAACAAGAACCTCACTCAAGGATTAAATCTCAATGCAAGCTTGCAAAGGGAACTATAGATTTAAAGATTTTAAAATAAAAACCAATACAGTTTTTGTAGATGCAAACTGCTTATTGTTAACTACAGTCCTTCACTGTAGAATTTCTTCTTTTCAATGTTCGTGAGGCTGTGACCGGAGATGGAGGTATGTTGAGTGAAAAACATTGAAAACAAAAGAGGGTTGAACAGAGATATTTGCCCTCTACTTGGCAGCTTTGCTTCATTTGTTTTCTGCTGTTTACTTTCTTGTTTTGTGTTTTCTTGTGTTAAACAAGATTTCTATTATCATCTCTGTGAATTTTTTTTTGGTCCGCTTAACAAATTTCTCCATTTATTAATAAAATATGTAAGTAAAATATATCTTTCATTGATCTGTAATAAACAAAAGAAAATGAAATCAGGTGGAAAATTTTTGCGGTCACTAATCCAGGATGATACTTCACAATTATCATGGTAACGTAGAGATATCATTCCATTATGTTAGTTATAACATTAATTTCCTTTATAATAACTAAAGAATTAATAAGAAAGCATACCTTCCAGGAAGGACCTTAGCTATTTCAGCCCATTTGTTCCCATGTATACGATGAGCATTCATCAAGGCTAGTTCCTCTTCCAAAGTCCAGGCATCCTTCTTTATATCAGGATTAAGATGATTGTGCCACCTGAAAACATTAGAAAAGGAAAAACCAGTATGATTTGAGTTGTAAATATTGAAGCAAGTTATACTAATCAAGTCATCAATTTAAAATTGTATTTTTTAAGATCTTAAAAAGTTGATGATGTGCAAGAAACAAATCTAAATTTTATATTCAATGATATGGAAAACAACATCATTTATCAGTAAAATTATTTAAAAAGAAGATGCACAAATAATAAATGACACAAACTTTGGCTAACCTACCTTTCTCGACACTGTTTCCCTATTCGACCAGGCAAAGACTTGGCAATCAAGGACCACTTTGTAGGCCCATACTTTGCCACCAGTTCAACAATTTTATCATCCTCCTGTAAGCCAAGCCAAAGAAGTTAGAGTTTGAACAAAACTGTAGAAAAAATTTGGAAAGAAGAAAAGAACTAGGTTTCAACCTCCTGTGTCCATGGTCCCTTAACAAGTTCTGGATTGAGAACTTTTTGCCATCTGTGCAGACATTGAACTTCTGATCTATCAGCAAAAAACTCAGCTGCATTCCACATTTAAAACCAGTTTGAGCATATGCTTTCATTAAGCACTTGGTAGTGAGGCACATGAACAACTTACTGTGTTCAAACATATGATGATTCTTCATCACAGAACAATTTAAAACAAATAGGTTTAAATATGACTTTAGTCCCTACAATTATAGTGTTTTTGGTTTTAGTCCCTGTAAGTTATTTGTTTGGCTTCAGTCCCTACAAATTCAAAAATTGTTGCTTTTAGTCCCTGACGTCAGCTTACTAGGCCACATAGCAAGATTTTATTAGACCATGTTTGACGTCAGGGACTAAAAGCAACAACTTTTGCATTTGCAGGGATTGAATCGAAACAAAAAACATATAGGGACTAAAACCAAAAAACATTATAATTGCATGGACTAAAATCATATTTAAACCAAACAAATATTATAATGAACAACGTAAATAAAAGTTTGAAATTCTAATTTTCATGGTTTTCATTCTAAATATTCTGCATCCCGAAGAATTGAAACAAACAAAAAGATTTTTTCAAGCCTATTTCTTTTGAATTATATATTTGTCTTTCAACTGCAGTATAATCTCTGGCTCCACCCTAGTACAAAGAAACCATAAATAGAGAAATGCTAGGAACACTATCTTTCTAACACTTTCTCTAACACTCACTCTTTTATTGGGTAAAACCCATGTGAGATTCATTTCCAAAGTGCGAGACCCACATGGGTTTCACCCAATAAGAGAATGAGTGTTAGAAAGAGAGTATCCATAGCACTCCTCCCATAAATAATAATCAAATAATTTTTATATAACGGCACAACAGTTTCATAATGATAATTTTCAGGTTCCTTGAAGAATAAATGTCGGCTGAATTTTCTATTTTAAAACAGGTGATGAGTGGATCTATTCTACAAATTGAAAGCACTCCTAAATTTCACCCAGCCCACGTGAGATCTGTGGCATAGATCTTTCTATTTTTCCATCATTTTATTATATAACAGACAAAAGATATTAAAATTGTGATTTGTTTTATGCTACAGTCTCTGTTAAATTACGACTCCAGATTATATGCTCTATAAGATGAATCAGGATCATCGTCCTCTTTTTCACATTGAGAACGTATGGTAAAAGTACAATCTGCACGAGTTAGCTCTGAGTATAAAAGGCTGAAGTGGATGAAGCCTGCCGAGGCTGAATAAAAGAATTCAGTTCGTGCAAAGCCAGGTTTGGCTTGCTAGGTGGTTAAAGTAAGGTTACTTGTAGCAACATTTTACAAAAACTCTTAATACAGTGATATTGTAAACATTGTGAGTATACACCATTTGCATTCAGATTCAGATATACAAAGACACATATAACCCTTTCACCATTAACTCTGATTCTAGTAACTCCCTCTCTATGAGACTAGGTTACATTTATCGATTCAACAACTAACCCTCTTTGGAGGACACCGTTTCAGTGCAGATACTAGGTCACAATTCAATCCCCCACCCCCTCCTCATGATACACGTTTACTTCATAAATTTGTAAATCACATACAAAGATCATCATCACAGAATTATTGAACTAAATGTGTCCATGGAATAAAAGATGTAGCAATAATAAGTAATGTCAATTTGTCAAATGTATTCAACAACAACAACCAAGCCTTATCCCACTAAGTGGGGTCGGCAATTTGTGAAATGCATTAACTCAGGTAAATAGTTACCTATTTTTTTCCAATGCTTTCCCTTAAAAGCTGCAACGGCATTCCTTAATGTCTCATCCTACAATAAATTGAAGAACACAATAAGAACAGATAATATTAACTTATATACAAGCAGAGGTAAATGATAATCGTCAAAGACGTTAAATCAAATTAGCAAAATTCCCAATTCAATCCACTTTTCTGGGAGGAGAAAAAAAAAACAGATGTCTTCTCCAATAAGCAAATACTAACCTCCTCTGCTGTCCAACCACCCTTAGCGCGCCTTATAGGACCTGTTGTCCTCCTGTACAAACATATCATATGGTGTAAATCAACACATGAACGCCACATCAAAGATTTGCCAAAAGTGAATCAACTACTATTGTAGAATGTGAAATTAAGCCAATAGTAGATTTGGCATAAAACATGTAGACTAAATCATACTACCCTACACCATCATGATCATTATCCATAATCACAACTGCAACCAAAAAAGTAAATAACATAACAAACATTACCGATGTGAAGGCGATGTGGATGTAGCCGTGGGGCTACATATCCTGGGAGACTTTTGAATTATACTATCACTGCCTTCAGACACAGATGAGCAAGAAGCAACAGTTGATTGTTTATTCTCCAAACAACAAACCTCTGATTCAAACTCATCCATATCCTTCAACCAAAACCTTCAATCCCTAAAAACCCATTAATTACCAAACATCAAAAACCCTAAAAACCAAACTCAATTTCCAAAAAAATCCAAACTTTCACACTTTTACACAAACACAAACAAAACCCAGATCTCAAAATCTATAATCAAATCAAAACCTTCAATTTTTTCCCAAAAAAACAAAAAATCAAAATCTTTATCCAAAACAAACCAATAAAAAAACCGTTTTTTTTACCATAACAAATCAAACCCCTTTATCCAAAACACAAAAACTCAATCAAATCAAACAAAAAAAACCTCAATTTAAAAAAAAAAAAACAGAAATCTTGAAATTCTTCGAAGAGTGAAGAAGAAGTACCTATGCAGTGGCGGGAATTGAAGTGAAGCTCATAGAACAAAGACAAAGCAAAATTGTTGTTGTTCTCTCTACGAAGCTAAGGTTTCGAAAAAAAACCTCGAACGTTGAATCAATGGAAAATTGAAATTGAAATTTAATTTTAATAATAATAAACAAAAAAAAAACGAATTTATATATTTATTTATTTTTTATGAATTGTTGCGTATAACGTTTATCACCGACGTTGCCGTTACTTACCGTTAGAGTTGTGTGGTGTGTTTTTGTTGCTCTGTTAAGTAACGGCGTTAGGGGAATCAAAGTTTGAACCTCAAACGGCACTTAAGTCGTGACGGCGATAAATGTATGGATTTTGAAGATTGATTTGTAGCCGTTGGATTGGGGAGAAAGAAGATAATGAATGTTGGGTCTAAGAAGGAAACGTTGTAACTAATTTGGTGGGTTAAGAAAGGATTTATTTATTGAGTTTAGTAATTAATGTGTTAGGGTTGTTATGAAAAATATTCTCTTCTCTCTAGCTAGGCTTATAAAGAAAACAAATATTTATTCTTGATTTAATTCAAAGTATGTTTCTTTACGGAAATTCAAAGTATATGTTATAATTTTAATAATGTATTTAAATTTTAAATTTGAGTAGTCTCTGTGATTATAGCTCAGTTGGCAGGGACATGCATTATTATATGTAAGGATCGGGGTTCGAACCCCGGACACCCACTTATTCGCCTTAAAAAAAGGTGAATTCTAGCCATAGATTACTTGACAAAATAAAATAAAATTGAGTAGTGCTTACGACACTCTTTAACACTTATTTAGAAAGTTAAATTAAGGTGAGCTTCACACTTTGAAACAAATTTGACCTAAAGTACTGAAAGCCTGAAACATACTTTCTCTGGTCACGTTTATAAGGGTGGACCTGAACTAGGTCCAGTGTGGCAAGTGCCACACCAGTCCGGACCCAATTTATTTTTTATTTTTTTTAGCTAAATATAGGTCACTTGAATTTTCATCCCTGAAGTTACTAATCCTTTCATTTTGCCATTGCAAATATTAATCATTTTAAAAATGGTCCTAATTACATATGATTAGTAACTTCAGGGACGAAAATTCAAATGGCCTATATTTGCAGGGACGAAAGACCTATTTAAGCCAACTACCTCGCCCAATCATCACTTGCCACATGGGCACCACGTCGCTAATGACAGCCCACCTCAGCAAAAAAAACCTAATTATGACCAAAAGTCAAATGATTAAATTTTGCAGTGGCAGATTGGAATGATTAGTAACTTCAGGAACGAAAATTCAAATGACCTATATTTGTAGGAACGAAAGACCTATTTAAGCCTTATTTTATCTAAAAATACCATAAAAAATGCACAATGCAATAGTATGTACCACTGTACCTACAATTGTTTTAAGAATAATTATTTTGAGAAATAATATATACACACTAAAGAAATTGTCCCCTCAAAAATTACTCCTGACTCGGCCATTGATGCAGACTTGCAAAAAATTGTGCCTTACTGATATTGTGAGGTCAGGTCCGCCTCTGCACATTTATAAGGAAAAAAAAAAACTTTTTAGGTTTATTTAAGGCAACCTTTATTTAATAACTAATGTATCCAGTCAATATATAGGTCAGATACATTAGTTATTCAATGAACATAAAAAGTTGTTTTTTGCTTATAAATGTAACTGGATGAAGTACATTGATTTCATCCAAAGAAAGAGTGATTGTTAGGCTCTTAGCGATAATGTTAAAAAAGAGTGTCTTTGACATTCCTCTTTAAATTTTGAAATGAATACTCATGATTATGGATGTGACTATATAGGTCGAACCGAGTTAGATTTTATAAAGATCACATTCGGCCTCAATAGAAAAATGAAGGTCTAAGTCTAACATGTAGTTATTGCTTTTTTTAATTTTTAAAGAAAGTTTAAATATAGCTTGTTATAAACTTTTTTTTGTATTTGAGGTTGACCTTTTTAAAAGATTGGTTGGTCTATATGCATAAAAGTTTGTTTAAACAAGTAATAACATTACCGATGAGACTAAGCTCAATTTTGATATTTAATATGACATTTTATAAAATTTGTCAAAAAAAAAAAAAATCATATTTTAATTATAATTTATAATAATACAGCTTTTTTTATAATAATTTAAATATGCAATAAATAATTAAGGTAGTGTGTGGTATAAGGATTGATATGTGGGTCCTTTATCCATTTGATACATTGTTCGATCTCAAATCAGTATGTTTGGAAAAACGTTATGAGAGCTTAATCCCTTAGACGAATCTCAGTTAGGGATGTCAATGTGGGTCAGACTGTCCCGTTTAGGCCCGGTCCGCCTTAAGTCCGCAAAAAATGGGGTGGGACGGAGCTAGCCAACTTGAGATGGTGCACTCAAACACACACCCCATACCGCCAAGAGGGGGACTGGCGGGTTGACATGTTCTAACAACTTTTTTTCTTCAAAATCATTTATTTTTGTCACAAATGTTATTAAAAATATAAGCTACCTTATAAAAAGTCATTTTTATTTTCTCATAATCATTTTATTCCCATTATAATCCTGTCTAAAGAGAAAAACAATTGTTTAATAAATAATTTCCAGTTGTTTTGTGCCTTAAAAATGAATCACTTATTATTTATCAGTGCAATAAAAATTAAATAAATATCTTTTAATAAGCCTACAAGCCAGCCTATCCCACCCTACCACGGCCCGCTTTTTCAGCGGGTTAAATGGGGTGGGCCAAATATAGGGGGTGAGCTTAAAACCTCACATCAACTTGCCTAAAATGACGTGTTAAACAGATAGACTCGACATATCAGACATGTTTTGTCACCCCTAATCTTAGTTACCTCGAGATGATTAATCTCTACAATTGCGCACGAATGATACCTTTTGGTTTACCAATAAAATATACAATAAATTAATGGATTAATAAATTTAAATTAAGAAATTTACAAATTAATTCGATGAAAAAAATCTATATTATCAAACAAGTGTTTTCTTTTGATATTTTTACAACAAAAAAAGTAATAAAAATATATTATTAATATTTACTTAAGTATATTGGTCTGATAAACCTAATTTCTTTTATGGCTTCTGACTTAGTCTTTTTAGCTGAATATGCTTATATAAAAAAATCTAAGTTGTGTCTATTTAATTAAGAAATTGTTTCTTTCAAAAAAGAATTGTTAGCCCTAGTTTAGGCCTAATGTATGCCATGTTAGTCGACCTAGCCTATTCTCACCTTACTCATGATCCTTATTTTTTGAAAGAAAAAAAAAGTTACCAATGAAGGTGGGTTCGTCATGTGGAAAGACCGTGAGAAACTACAAAAAAGCTTGTTAAGATTTGGTTATATGCGAATTTTGAAAATTATTTTCAAGCAAGTTAACCTTCATTCTCCTTGAAGACTAAAGAAGAAAAGTCCTACTTCAAGTACCAAAGTTCAAAGAATGATGTTTCTAGGATCAACATTGAAGGAATTTGAAAGCAACATCCAGATGAAATATAAAATTCAAGTCGTACAACTTCTCAAAATTGTCGATACAAGTGTATCCTAAAAGTTTTCAAGCAAACAATTATGAGTATTTTAGTGTCAAAGATTCAAATTCAAAGAATAAACTTGAAGAAGAATGATATTAGAAGTTAGAAGACAAATACCATCCATGCATGCAATGAATTAGTTTTTGAGAAATCCTTGCATGGTCTCTCACCTAACACTTCATATTTAGTCTCAGCCAATGAAAAT
>Ga0315913_1010425_pt1 | contig 10700 bp, 6 predicted proteins | sample MpolsnodulesMG_FD_207736 | JGI IMG/M metagenome (GOLD analysis project Ga0315913, IMG submission 207736) | Medicago polymorpha root nodule microbial communities from Los Angeles, California, United States - small nodules | ecosystem: Host-associated > Plants > Roots > Nodule | place: USA... | reverse complement strand
TGGTTCCATTCCATCCCTTCTTTTCTCCTTGTAAGGTTACCATGACAATGAGTAACTAAACTCTTTTTGTTGGGATTAAATGTAGTTAACTCTATTAGTATGTATTCCTTTTGATTGGGATTTTGTGTGATTCTAATTTATCTTATGATATTGATATTATTCTTGCTTCCCATGTTTTGATCTTATGGATTTGAATGGTGATTGAAAAATACCTTTTGAATCTAGGTTAGAATAATCTTCTATCAACACTTTTGTTCTAGACATGGAACTTAGGTTTGTAATCATTTTGAATATTGAAACTTAAAGCTTTTGTATCATTGTATAGTGCGAGACATCGACGATACAACGATACAATCGACTATTGGACCGTTTAATCGTGCGAGACATCGACAATTAAACGGCCCAATAGAAATCACGATATCATTTGGACACGAATGATGCTGTTGAGCAATATGTGATAATATCGAGTGATAATTAGAATCCGCAACCCAAATCCGAGAATACGTACGAGTAGGTTGATGAAGTTTAATCCCAACATTCTTATTTCCCTGTTAACTCTCATCCCATTTATAAGTTCTTAGTTGATAGTTTATGAAACAAAATACCCGACAACCCTAGCTCAGAACGATATTGATTGTTGAACGGCTTAGAATATCACACCAGTCCCTGTGGAGACGATAACATAAATACTTACATTTTGTTGCTGCAACAAGCAACCAATATCCAGGTACCAAGAATAGACTTTTGACCTTGTTCTAAAGCATATCCAAAATTTGGGGTTAGTTCTGAAGGACTTTTCTTTCTTCAAAACCTTAGACTTCAAGGTATGATGCTTATAATTACTCAAGACTTTGGATTTGAAAGATTTTGGTCTTGAATTTTTCAAATCTTTAGGATTTGAACTTTTCGGAACCTTAGGCTTTGGTGCCTTTGGTTTTGATTTGTTCAGGGCCTTAGCTTTGGAAGCTTCGAGTACAAAGCATGAATAAATCTCTTGTCCTTTCTTCACATGCTCAGCACAAGGAGCTTTCATTGGTTTCTTTCAAACTTGCATCCTCTAAAGAGGTGCATCTTTTGAATAACCAAAGCCCTCACCATTGTTTTTGTTGACACTGTAAATCATATAAGCTATTTTTCTTCTCTTAATACCATTTATTCTAAACTCCTAAAGAGAAATTTCATGCTTATAAAAACGTTCATCAGATCTCCGAATTATTTTTCATAATTTACATAAAAAAATGGTTTTTTGTTGTGACTTTTATCAGGGGCCCAACTTCTAAAATTAAAATGGGGCCTCCGAATTGTTTAAGACGGCCCTACAAGTATAGGATCATCCTTGGCTCAGTTATACTACACGAATTGTACCATCTACTCATCAACACTTGGACTGGCCACATATCATTGGTTCTAAGTTGTTGGTTACACCTCAAAAACAATGGAATATGGAGCTAGTTGATGCTTTTTTTTTTTACAATACTACTTAAAGAAGTATTTTTAATACTACGTTGCTCCCTTTGGTGACTCATGATCTATCTACTTGGAAGTTCGAGAAGGATGGTGTTTATACAGTTAAAAGAGCTTATAAGGATATTCAGAATCATGATGTGGCAGTTGTACAACACTGTTTGCTTGGTAATTGGAATTGTGTTTGGAGCTTAAAATTGCCCCCAAAGGTAAAGAATTTCCTGTGGAGAGCCAGTCGTAATTGTTTTCCCACGAGAATTCGCTTGCAATCAAAGGGAGTCTGATGTACTAGTCAATGTGCAGTGTGTGATGAATTTGGTGAAGATAGTACTCATTTGTTCTTTATATGTAGTAAAAGTATGCTTTCCTGGCAGCGCATTGGCTTATGGAGCCTTTTAATGGTTGTCTTTGATATTGATGAAAGCTTCCCAACTAATGTGTTTGCTATCTTACAACATCTGGATCAGCACCAAAAGCAAGTATTCGGTGTGACTCTTTGGAGTATCTGGAAGCATCGAAACAATAATGAATGGAACAATGTTACTGAAACAGCTCAAGCTATTTGTGATCGTGCAGGTTCTCTTCTTACTAGCTGGAAGAATGCTCAGATTATCCGTCATCCTATCCCTCAACATGCCATTACACTGAACGATTTGAAATGGAACCAACCAAGTCCCGACAAGTTTAAATGTAATGTAGATGCATCCTTTTCTCAAGATCTGAATCAAGTCGGCATTGGCATGTGTATTCAAGATGATAAAGGTCGTTGTTTTATCCAAAACTGAATGGATGACTCCTCTCCTTGATGTGGATTTGGGTGAGGGTATTATCAACAATGTATTGGCTTCGTGATTTGAACTAGGTATTGTGGACTTTGAGCTTGATTCCAAAACTGTGGTGGATAGTCTTTATGGTAGTAAAAGTGTTGTCTCTAGTTACAGCACAGTGATCAATAACTGTAGACACCTGCTAGCTTCTTATTTAGCAACCTCTGATGTTTGGTTTAGTTAGAGACAAACCAACGAAGTTGTTCATAGTTTTGCTAGGGTGGGTTTGGGTCATGCTAGTTTCCATATTCATATTAGGACTTCATTTTGTCTCTCCACGTCCACATGAACCAACAAGTGGTCATGAAAGTTGTCTTCCAATTTGCACAATGACCACCAATACCCTGCTTACTGATGTTATTAAAAATCCAATTCCTGCAATCAAAAGTAAAGAAATCAAATATAAAGTTAGATGGAACCAGACAGAGCCATACCTGAGTAGCGTAGACACAGTCACGAAGCACATGAATGTTAGTCTCATCATCTCTCCCACATCTAGTACAAAGTGGAGATATACCCACTCTCCACTTGCTTCTCCGAAAGTTGGTAAGGATGCATTCCTGAGCTGCCAACCAGATGAAAGTTTGTATACGGTGTGGTCCTTTCCAGTCCCACAAATATTTCCAATCACCCTCTAGAGCATGGATATCCCCATGTTGCAACCTATAAGCACTTTGAATAGTAAACTGATGAGTATTAGTTCCCCCCATCTTATGGAATCAGGCCTGTCCGCATCGTTTGGGGAAGGTAAAGCAAGGACCTAATTCACAATAGTGACAAATTATCCTGCAAAAAAATTAAATCCCAATTTTCTTCAGGAGTCAGCGCATCCCTCACATAAAGAGTGGTATCAATAAGGTTTTTGAAAGCTGATGTTAGGAGCACGCCTCCCTTAGGAACCCATTTATCCATCCATAAATTTGTTCGTCTGCCATTTCCTATTTGCCAAAACACATGGCATTGGAAATCATTCCAGATTCCCGCCAAAGCTTTCCACAAAGGAGAATCATAAGGTTGAGAGCTACAAGAAATCATGAGATCATTACTTCTGTCATACTTGCTAATAAGGACTTTACACCACAACTCATCTGATTTGTTGATGAGGTTCCACATCATTTTCATCAGAAAAGCCTCATTAATATAACACGGTCTCTTAAACCTCAAACCACCATTAGACTTTGGCTGACAACAAACATCTGAATTAACCAAATGTGGTTTTCGCCTCTAATCAGAGTCTCCCCACAAGAAACCACGTTGAATTTTTTCAATTTCATCGCAAATAGTTTTGGTGATCTTTGCATACTGCATATGGTAATATAGAATAGAGCTAATAACTGACTTTAAAAGAGTAATTCTCCCTACTAGACTTAAACATTGTTGCCTCCATCCACTGAGTTTATTCTAAATTTTCTCGATAATATGCTTAAAGTGACCTCTAGTGGATCTACCAGTAGCTAAATTAGCCCCCAAGTATCTACCCAAACTATTGACATGAGAAAAACCAGTATGTAGTAAGATTTCTCGACAAACCAAATTTTTTTAGATGGGCTATATGCACCGAAACTCTTATATTTTTACTATTAAATTCACTAAAGCTTTTAAAAAAAAAAAAAAAAAAGAGTTACAAAACATACGCATTGTACAATATATAATGAAAATAGGTTGCATTATGGTCATAAATCATTGACATTATTGGGTAAGTGGATTTTTTTTGTTTGAGTCTGGTTTTTTACTATTACATTATGGTCATAAATCAAATTATATTTCCAAAACATACGCATTGTACAATATATAATGAAAATCAAAACATACAAGAGTTACAAATCAAGATGTTGCACTTTTTGGTTATTTTAATACTAATGTAATTTTATGGCATGCAACTTTAGTTTGTTGCAAGTATTTTATGATGAAGTTTATTATTTGATATTATAATTTATTATTCTATGATGCATAAAATTATAGTAAAAATAAGTTAACCAATTTTTTAAAGAAAATTAAAAAGTAGAGTAATATTTAAGAAAAATTATGAGTACTTGTCATTTAGTAATTTAATATTAAAAAATAGAAAAATAAGTTGGGTAACCCATTACTCAATCCAACCCAACCTAGAAATTAGCGGGTTTGTCCAAACCCACCCAATGGTATAACGGATGATTATTTTACCTCATTCAAGTCAGAGTACCCTATTTAGTTCGGGATTTGGGTTTGACCAAACCCAACTCAAACCAACCCATGTATACCCCTGTTAGCAGCCCCATGTGTGTGTGTCTAGCTATATATATATGAGTCAGGATTCGTTGACATTAAGTGTAAGTGTTATAACTTACACCAAATCTTAACCATTAGATCTATTCAATTGAATGACTCACAACTTAATTTAAAAAAACAAACCAATAACATGATTCTCTCTTCTTTCTCTTCTCTAATTTTGAAGTGAACAAAACCTAATTCCTTAAATGGCAGATCGAAGCAACCATAGTTCAGTCATACAAGAACAAACTTTCGATTTTAAAATATCTCAACAAGAATATTTACCAACATATAAGATGGCACCAAAGCTTCAATTTAAAGCCACACGTACGTATTATGATGCCGCATGAGAGATTTATCTCAAATTTTGAAAGGAAACAAAAGTACTTCTAGCATTTGCAAGATTATTGAAATCAAATAATTTGAATATTGGTTTATGACCACAAATTTGAGACTCACATATCTGCACTTTCATTGTCTAATTTTATCTCGATTTTAATCACCTTAGTAATATATGACACTAGAATAATTATGCTAGTAAAATGAAATAGAAACGACCTCCATTCTGTTATAAACTAAAGATCCCAAGTTGATTAGAATGAACAAAAGATATATGATATGAGTAGTGCAAACCGGAGAATTTTATTAACTTTATGTATTTCTTATCTTATTTACTGTATTATAAATTTATTTTAATCGATATGGGTAGCGTACTTCATCATTACAGCTTGTTGTATAACTAGCACAATCTTTGTACATATCGCTTTTATCGAAGCAAATTCTTATTTCAAGCAAATATTCTTTTGTAGGGTCACAAACAATTTGTGCCGTTTTGTTGATATGATCCTTTATAGCAGTCTCAATGTCAGTTTTCTTAACGAGTTCTTCTCCCGCTTTTATTTTTGCCTTGGCAAGAATATCTTTGATATTCTTCCCCGGTTTTGAATAAAGATCTAATGTGTGCTTAAAGTAGTCCTTTGGTGTCAACATGGAGCAAGTGCCATGGTCCTCCCACTCATGCTTCCACAAGTCATTATTACTTCCGATTATAGCTGGCCAATCAGTTTTAAGTTTAGCAGGAAGCTGAAAAAAATAAACAAATAAATAAATAAATAAGAATACTATGTAACATTAGGTCATAAAAAAAAATATACGATATAACCAAAAAAAGAAAAAATAAAGCTTTCTATCGAAATAAAACACACATCTTCAGCTTTGAATGTATAATTTGAGGAGCATCCAACCGGGTGAGGCAAAGAATTGTTTTGTGGCCAGAGGCCATGGATAGTAAATTTTCCAAGTAATTTGCCTTTACAATTTTTTTTCACACAGAAAGATGGTGGCCATGTATGACTTAACATGTAGAAATCAAAATTTGCGAAAGATGAATGTAGGAAGAAAAAGAACAAGAACAAGAACAAAAGGGAATTCATTTTGAAGAAAGGTAAATACCAAAGACTTGTGTTGATTACAATACAAATTACTTCATGTATTTATAGGCTCCATTCAACAATAGGGACAACTTAGTCTATACTTAAAATTCAAAAAAATTAAAAAATAATACCCACGTCCTTAGCAATAAATATACTTTTTTTTGAAGGAGCAATAAATATACTTAAAATTCTATAAAATAAAAAAATAATACCCACGTCCTTAGCAATAAATAAAATGAGATGTTCCAATCCCTTACAATAATTCAAAAGAGAAAATACGTATCTAAATAATTTGTTGGCTAAATTACATCAGGGGTCCTTTAAGTTTGAGGTTTGTAACAGATTAATCTTTTAAGTTATTTTGGTCACACATAAGTCCTTTAAGTTTGAGGTTTGTAACAGATTAGTCATTTAAATTATTTTGGTTACACATAAGTCCTTTAAGATTGGATCACCCCTTTTTGTTCTATTTTATCTTTAGATTTCAAGCAAACCTACACTTGCATAGATATATAATTGTAATTGGGGATAATGCTAACGACACTTATTTTAATATATTCTTTTAAACACTCACTATTTTGTCCAATAAGAGAAAAAAATGTTTTTTTCTTCTTCGACAAATGGGATGTAGATGGATCCGCGACACCATAATTAGAATAAAATTAAACAAAAAGAGTACACAAGACTGATGATATTAACCTGACCCAATATAGAAAATAAATAAATAAAAACACCCAAATGGGTAAAACAAAACAACTTTAGAGGGTATATAGAAGCACAATTTAAATCCAATGCAACCAGACACACACTACTAGTACAATCTAGATCATCCATGCACGAATGCTAACGGTTAACTACTGCACGTAGAAAACCGTTCCAGATTTACACCCTTAAATATGGTACTAATACCATTATTTAATACTGAAACCACTTTAATATGGTATTGTTACCATTCTGTTATGGTGCTGAGACCACTCAAATATGATATTACCACCATTCTAACTTTAAGTTCTCCAAAATATCAATATGGCACTACGACCACTCAAATATGATGATACCACTATTTCAAATTTTTTATTTCTCCTCAATTAGAAAATATTGAAAGAATATTTATATACTGTTAAGATCATTCTTAATTTCGACGGGACATTATTGTTCCGAAAGGGACCATGATCTTAAAAGTATTCTCTATTCCAAAGGGACATACATTATCGAATGGATTATGTTTTTAAGACATTTCTTAATTCCGAAGGAACATTATACGGAATATGGACTAAGGTCTTAAAAACACTCTTATTTCAAAAGAGACAGAAAAAGGAGATGAGAAGAAGAATAACTCGTCAACACAATCTGGAGGGAGAAGAGAAAAAGAGTTCTCGACAACTCAATAGAAACTCTTTGGTGTGTTTTTTAAACTGAGTAGAATCCTATATTTATATAGAGATTTTGTAACTGTTTTAGCAAAAATTGCGTCAACAGTTACTCTAATGGATAAGATCAAGAGGGAACTTATTCATTAATCAGTTCAACAACACTTGTGGATAAGATAAAAAAGAAACAAATCCACAAAAGTGGAGGAAACAATCTCAGTGGATTTGAATGAAGGAAAAATAAAAAATTCAATTAAATTCTTATTCTTATTGTTGTCACAACCACCATAAGCTAAATTTACGGGGAGTGATATTCACGAATAAAAATAATAATTAATATTATTTTTATCATTATCAAATATTTCAAATTAAATACCGCAATTTAAACACTAGTGTGTGTTCAATTTAAACACCAGCTGAGCACTTGCAATAATCCTTACCATAAGAATTCGCCCGCATATTGACGCCGGGAAGAACAAGATGAATGAAAAAAATAGCTTCACATGGTTATGAGAGGGGAGTCAAACATCTAATAGAGCACCTAATTATTCTAATGTGCATGTTCGTTTTATGTTCATTTTTTTATATGATTTTGTCCTCCTTCCGTCTCGGATCTGATAAGTTTTTGCATTTGTAATCTGGTTGGAGTTTCTATTAGTGAGTAATGTCTTTCATTTTTCTATCAAATATCTTGTTTATTACGATATATTTTATGTGTTTTTGTTTCTAAAATTGATATTGCAGTTGTTAAGTGCATTTTGATATAATGTGTGTTTATGCACGATTTTAATGGCAGGACCGTTTATTTATATATTGTAGTGAAATTGAATACTTAGTTGCAGGAGAAGCTGCTACATGAATGTTTTATTGCAAACGATATAGGCTTACACTGGGAGGTGAGGATTTCATGGTTTCTTGCTTTTCCTTTTTGGTTGATTTTTATATTTGATCACTATTTGAGTAGCTTGTATGTTCTGTTGTGCGCTTATTGTAATTCTAGCTATTTTTATACTTAGGATCTGGTTGGATTGGTTTTATTCAAATGAATATTCATAATTCTATGTGATTGTTTGTTGATAATAAATTTGATTGATTACATTACTGTATAACTCTTTCCTTCCTTCCGACAGCCTAAACATATTTTCAAGTAATAACCTAAACATGTTGTAAGCAGCCAGAGTGCATTATGCACCTATAACTTGGTTAAGTAAAGATCAACTGAATTGATACTTAGTGGCTCCACTCGAGGGAGTATAAAAATATTGCATCCTTCCTATGTTCAAAAAGTAGCAACAATTAAATCTAGGGATGGCAAAAAAATCCGCACCCGTGGATATCCGCGGGTAAAATCTGCCACGGACACGGAGCAGATACTTTAATGGATATCCATGGATAAAATAAACAGATTTTTTAACTACCCGCTAAATAATGGATACAGATGCGGATTTAATGGTATCCACACCTGCAAATATCCATACCCGCTATTAACCGGATAAATTACATAAATAATCTTAATACCATTCAATTTCCTAAGAAAAAACCTTAGGTATTGTGAGTGTTATCAGTTATTACGCTCCTTTAAAAGGAAGTGAAAGTGGTTGGGATTGTTGAAGCAAGAACTTTGTTTTTGTTGAATATGATGAGCTTTACTTATGCTTTTGTTAAATCAAAGAACTTTATTTTTATTAGATGTAAGGGACTTTATTTTTGTTTTTGTTCAGTCAATGATATTTGTTTTTATTGTAATGTAAGGATATTATGTTTTACTAAAAAGAAAAGAAAATACATGTGAAGAACCTTTGTTTCTAAGTTTTAGCTAAAAAATATTAAATAAATTTTTTATTTTATTTTTATAAATGTTATCCATGGATATTTGTACAAACCCGCGGATACCTCAAAATCCGTGGATTACCCGCTAAACGAATATCCGCACGGATATGGATAAGATACATATTTCATATTTATTTAACAGAACGGACACGGATATCACACAATCTGCATCCATGAATATCCATTTTCATCCCTAATTAAATCAATACTTGTAGCTAAAATATTTTTGTTATTTCAAGTGACGCTTTTAATGATAGCGTTGTAAGCTTGTCAAACAATTGAAAGTACAACCAAGAAGATTTTGGTTGCATTAGCTTGGTTTTTTTCAAAATTTTGGTGGAATAAGTGATTAGTAGGTTTAGTTAGGATATCTTATTTTATTGTCTTGTTATTCAAAATTGTTGATCCAATTGTAGTATTGTGTAAAAATATATTTTATGTGATTGTTAGATTCAGTGTGGTGGATTGACTAAAAAAAACACTAATAGATAATCCACTTTTTCTAATCTATTTCAATAAGTAATAATTTTGTAGTCTAGACAACTTTGTGACACTTTTAGTCTAGAGAATCTACTTGTAACATTTTTTTTAATGTTATTGGCAATAAAAAAGTGTTACAAAGAGAATCCACTTTGGTGACGTTTTTTTAATGTTATTGGTAATACAAAAGTGTTACAAAAATATGGCTTAAATGCAGTTTTACCCTCCCAATTTTGATTGAATTTGAATTTTACCCCTCCTATTTTAAAACTCAGAATTTTACACCCTCTATTTTGATTGAATTTGGATTTTGCCCCCCTTATTTTAAAACTCGGAATTTTACCCCCTCTGTTTTATGTTTTTCAGGATTTTACATTTTAAAATAAAGAACCAAAAAATACTAGAAAAATAAGGAAATGATTAGAAAATATTAATTCGGTAAAAAAATAAAAAGAAAACAAAAAAATAGAAAATCAATGAAATACAAAAAATATTCAATTAAAAATACATGAAAAAAGTAGTTTGCACCTCTAAATACTAGTTTTTATTATTATTTTTTTAGAGATCATACTAGTTTTATGCATTTTTTCTAGTATTTTTTATTCATTTTTTTTAGTATTTTTCTTGTTTTATTTTTACTTTTTCATTAAAAAAATAAATAATAAAAAAACATTTAGTAAACCAATTAATTATGTGGATAAAATAAGGGGGATGGGGCAAAATCCTGAAAAAACATAAAACAGGGGGGTAAAATTCCGAGTTTTAAAATAGGGGAGGCAAAATCCAGAATCAATCAAAATAAGGGGGGTAAAATTCCGAGTTTTAAAATAAGGGGGAAAAATCCAAATTCAATCAAAATAGGGGGGTAAAACTGCACTTAATCCCAAACATATAAAGTAACACTTTTTGAATGTTAATGGTAATACTATAAATTACACTCCCCTCCCCTCAAAGATGCTTGAATTACACTCCCCTCCCCTCTTATGTTAAAATATACACTCCCCTCCCTTTGAAAAGTAAAATTTATACTTCCCTCCCTTATAAGA
>Ga0315913_1010424_pt1 | contig 10700 bp, 8 predicted proteins | sample MpolsnodulesMG_FD_207736 | JGI IMG/M metagenome (GOLD analysis project Ga0315913, IMG submission 207736) | Medicago polymorpha root nodule microbial communities from Los Angeles, California, United States - small nodules | ecosystem: Host-associated > Plants > Roots > Nodule | place: USA... | reverse complement strand
TTTGATATTTTATCAAGTTGTTTTAATTAAATAGTATTTTATCCTATTTAAGAAATTTTGAAAAGTAGTGTGACATGCCCGTTCGTGTTTAACTCTGATTATTTTTTATTTATTATTATTATTATTATTAAGTTTGGGATAACGGGGTGTTACACCTGCTGCCGGCAGACCCTTCATAAGATTGGAATAGGCCGACTTCACGGAGTACCGACCATCGGGACTGATGGTCCAAGACCACACATCCTCCCTCACAACTATGGAAAGCATATTCGCGCCCACAAGGAGATCAGCAAGAAGATCATATTCCCAGACAAAAAGAGGTGTCCTCCAGGGAAGATCCCAAACCCAGACCCCCCCTCCCAATGCCCTAAACCTCCCACTAACCCGTCCACCTGAAGGGAGAGATGATATAGCCGACAAAACCTAACACGAAGAATAGTTGGGCCACACCACGGATCAAGCCAAAAATGAGTCGATAGGCCATCCCCAACCACCCTAGCAACCCCATCAGAGAACCAATCTCTGGTCGCCTCTTTATCCCCCCCCAAAAGGGAAATACTAGACCACCACGATGGCCAGAGGGCCTCCCACCAAGATGGGGGGAAGGGTAAGAAACCCCATAGCGAGCATTAAGGATATCGCGCCACAGACCACCATCCCCTAACAGGGAGCATCCACGCCACTTCCCCAAGAGAGCAAGATTAACCTGACGGAGGTCCCTAACCCCTAAACCCCCATCACGCTTACTCTGTTTAACACCTCCCCAAAGGAATTCCCTCTGGAGGCAAACAATCTTCTTCCACACCTTCACAGGCATCTTCATGACCGACAAATAAAAGATAGGGATCGCATTAAGAACAGAGTTAAGGAGGACAACTCTACCACCAAGACTAACATACTTATTCCCCCAGGATCCCAACCTATTGGTAAGCAGCTTAAGAAGGGGTTGCCATGTCTTATCAATACGAGGGTTAGCACCAACGGGTAACCCGAGGTACGTAAAGGGGACACAACCAACTCTACAATAGAGAAAGCGCTCCGCCAAACCAAGGAAATCATCCCCAACATTCACCCCCTCATAGAACTCTTAGAGAAATTAACCTTAAGACCCGAAGCAAGCTCAAAACAACGAATGATGGTTTTAAGGGACCACAAGTTTTGCATAGTAGGTTCCCCCAGGAATAAGGTATCATCCGCATACTGAAGATGAGATATAGAGAGACCCGAGTTCCCCACCTTAAAACCACGGTATAGGCCACGAGTTTCAGCCGAACGGACCAAACCACTGAACCCCTCAACCACCAGCAAAAAAAGAAACGGAGTCAAGGGGTCCCCTTGTTTCAACCCTCTCTAGATATTACCCTCCTCCGTCGGACACCTTTAACATGTGTTCTTAAAGTACAAAGTTAACAAGATCAAAATTTTATAATTTTTGCTAATAAATAATTAAAGATACTATATATCAGTATATTAACATGTGTGAAACATTCAAGTAAATTATCAAGAAGGAGAGCAATTTGTTCCATAATTTTTATAACATGTGTCATAAAGACACATTATTTTCCTTAAATCAGGCATCAAATTTAGGACACGTTCATTAGGAAGGATAACATTCACGTCACCTGGACACAAAGGTGACACAACCATTGCACTTTTATTTTTCCTCCAATATTCCAGAAACGTCTTTCCACGCATAACAGTTTGAAAAGTATTCTCAAATTCAATTAACTCCTCCCATATGCGTTTATTGCGACGAACCAGCCATGTGCACATGGTAATAGCATTAAGGACAGCATCGTGTTGAGAATCATGGCATGAAGGACAACAAACATCATGATTTTCATGTCGCAAATATTTATATGGAGTATAATTCAAGCTTAGAAACTTAAGTTAGGCCTAACACAAGTTTTAAGATAATATCATATCATGTTATAACTTTTAAGAAAATTATCATAATTTTATTGATCATGAAATTTCTGATTTTCACATAATAAAATATATTACAAGAAAAACATATCTTCATCTACGATGATAGGTAGTAGAACGATCAACTGAATCTTAATCTATCTCCTCTCTGTTCTTTCTTTTTCATGAGCCGTTCTAGATGGCAAATTGATAGATAAACTTTATAGAGAGACAAACTTTTTAACATTAACCAATAACTTCTACCAAGATACAAATATTTATAGAATTAGGAGCATCATTCTAGGATATTTGCATCATTTGACATGAGTCGTCATAAGTAATTATTAAATTAAATAAATTATTCTTACAATCATAGTCTATTAAAGATTTATTGTGCCATCTGTTATTGAACCACTCACAGTCACGTTTCAGATATCTAACCTTAAACATGATGAGTTAGACTAAGAGTCTCATATTGGATGAGATACGACATGATCATACTTTATAAATAGATGCAGTCCTCACATCACAATTCAATTTATAAATGTTGAATTAGGACTAAACAAAAGTTTTAAGATGAAGAAATAATATCCAATAGTCCATTGTCGGCTTGTCTAATGAAAGGTGAGTGAAAAAAGAAGTGAATATTATCTTAATCCTTGTCTCTATTCTAAAGAAAATACCTCCATATGTGTGTTGTTACGGATAAACCGAGAAGGTTGGTCGATTTGGAAGCAACGTTCTGTTTTGCAGAATGTAAGGGGAGAGAGGTGTACCTTTTCACATTAGTAATAAAACAAGAGTTAGATGTAAAAGATTAGAAATTGTGTGTACTTTATATTACTTGTCCGGTCACATTTATAAGAAAAAAAATAATTTTTTGAGTTGATGGAATAAACAATGCATTTGGTCTATATATTGAATTAAATACATTAGTTATTCAATGAAATTAATTTTTTTTTTCCTTTTTTATAAATGTGATAAGAGAGTATTTTGGGGTATTTTTGCTTATTTACTCTTAACAAAGTAGCCAATCAAGATTCAGACATCGAGATATGTTAATGAAATTTATGGAAAACAAAAGTAAAAAAGGCGGTTAGGAAAAAAGAGGATACAAAATGGAAAACAAGAAAGCGTTGGAAGAAGGCAGTTATTCATTAGTTGAGTGATAGACAAACAAAGCGCAATGGACGCTGCTGCAATGGAATCTCTCTCCACCTCTGCTGCGCATTTCTCTGGTTGGCACCCTTCTTCATCCTCTTCTCATAACAGCGTCTTCCTCATTGGTATATTTCCACAACAATCTTCCTCTTTCTCACTTCACTTGCTTCGGCTTCTATTTCATGTGCTTTCATTTTATTTTATTTGATCTGCATTGTTCTTTCGTCGAATCAGGAGTCTCTGGTGGTACCGCATCCGGGAAAACCACAGTTTGTGATATGATCATTCAACAACTGCAAGATCATAGAGTTGTTCTCGTCAATCAGGTCACTGCCATTTTCTACTTCTAATTATGTTAAATGGATCATAGAAGAAATCATCAAGTTAATACAAATCAATTCACATTAATCACTATTTTATTTATTCGTGTTGTATGTAGGATTCTTTCTATCGTGGTTTAACGAATGATGAGTCGAAACGTGTTCATGAGTATAATTTTGATCATCCTGGTATGGTCAAATGAAGCTTAATTAAGATTTACTATGCGCGAAAAATGGCAGTCATGTATTATGATCTGGATTAAATTAAATCTTTTGGTTTTTGTTAGATGCATTTGATACAGACCAACTTGTAGAAACACTCATCAAACTTAAATCTGGACAATCAGTTAAGGTTCCTGTTTATGATTTTAAGCTCCACCAAAGAGCTTCTGACAGATATCGACAGGTAGGTACCTTTCTGATAAGTTCAAAGTAGGTGTGGTGTTAGTATCAGTTGTTATCGAATCTGTTGCCATGTTTAAATCTTTCATTTATGCTAGTAAATAGATAATCTGTCATCACAAGAGCCATCGGTTGATATTATCGTCATACCCTTTAATTGTAAACTTGTCCTTCTAAATGTATCTATCTAAGCATATATACCTGATTTGATTTGTATCTGTCTACTTCGAACAAGAGATGGCATAGGCACATATGTTTCTAATTCAATTAGCTGTTTTAAAACAATTGAGATTGAGATCCTCCTGTATACCTCCCTCGTTTTTACCCTCGCGTCAAGAGATGTATAGATAAGCCACAAGAGTACTTTTGTTTTTGTGTGTAGGATTTAACAAAATTATTTTTATGTCACCCTTGTGCCTATCTCTCTCTCAACACGAGGGAGAAAATGAGGGAGTCAAAGGAGAGGATCCAAATCTGTTTTAAAGCTAAACACTCTTTCTTCATCATGAATCGCGATTATTATTGAAACCAAGTAGCTAGCTGTTTTCAGACAATTATGATTGGCGGTGTGGTATACATGTAAAATGAAAATATAGGCAAGTGCTTATCATTAGTGATAATACTACTACTCACCTTTGGCAGGTCAATGCATCTGAAGTAATCATCCTAGAGGGTATATTGGTTTTTCATGAACCACGTGTCCGCGACATGATGAACATGAAGATATTTGTCGATGCAGGTCTATTGATCTTTCAATTTTGTTTTTCATTTCAAGCTGCTGGGCCATCTATTAAAGGCTAAGTGGGTTAAAATGCACTGAATTTTGTTTCTCATAGGGAAAAGGAGATGGTTTAAAGTCAAGGAATAAAATGGTACATACTACATATTATATCATTTAGCCAGGTCTAGTCTGTGTAGTTATGTTATGCCTTGTTCTGTCTTCTTTCTGTAGTTCAGATCCACGAATATAGTACCCCCTGCATACAAGGTTGCACTGTTGCAGCAATTCATAGTTAGTTTATTAATCAACCTTCATTAAGTATTGTCAAATAGAGGCTACAGCACTCTAGCACAGCAGAATTCAAACAAAATGTTATTTTACATGATCAACTATTGACAACATTTCCTTTGTTTTGGAAAATTCTTCTGTATCAACTGAGAACTGATGCTGAGTTCTGAGAGGACGATGACATAATAATTAGAATCTTGTATGCCTATAATCGACTAAACTTAGTTTTAAACCTTGGACTATATGTCTAAGGATCCGTTTGATGGTTAGGATAAGAGAGATATGATATGATAAGCTATCATATGTCTTGTTTCAATCTAGAACTTGATGAACCAGTAGGATATGATATGTTAATCTTGAACCTTAATCTCTATCTTGTTTCTCTAGTTAAAATATTTGTTCTGAATAGAGGCTGGGTTAGAAACCAACATGATATGATGAGAAAATTGTTTACTTATTTGTTTTGATCGGGTAGTTCAGATGTGGCTGACTGCCCATTGCACACAACTTAAATCTGTTGATCTGTTTTAATATGTATAGGAATAAGAAAGTAAATTTCTAAGCAAAAACCAGCGATTCAATTTTCAAACCTTCATCCTGATTGTAAGATTACTCGCATAAATAGAATGAGTAGCAATGGGGAATCATGACATCATGTGAACTAGTAAAGTGAGGAGACTGTGCTCTATGGCGACAATTTTCTATGATCATGATTTCTCTATAGAAATTGTCGGTTTGGTTTTATATTTTTTTATTCTTGAAGCCGTACTGATATTGCATTGCATGTTATGCAGATCCTGATGTAAGGCTTGGCCGCAGAATTAGACGAGACACTGTCGAGAGGGGTAGAGATGTGCACTCTGTACTGGAACAGGCAAGACTTGTAATCTTTTGTATATTATAACCAGACTGACATATGTCAGGAATTCAGGATTATAATTTATAAAAGTAATAGTTGATTTATATTTATATCTTACAATAGATAATATATGAATAGGATTTTTTTTTGGAAAGACAACAAATAAATAATGCTCATAATGTCCATTCTAAAGAATAGTTGTGGTAGGGACAAACTAGTGCCAGACAGATACAACAATCCAGCTCCATTAATTGTGAAGGACATATGATTTGAGCGAAAATCACATTGCGTATGATGTTTTGCTGGTTTACTTACCCAGATAAAAGCAAAATACACATTAGTGCATCAAAATCATCAAATGCTTTTTCTTCTTTCTTAAAATGAAAATAAGAACATATCTTGTGTTTTTTAGTGTAAAAATAATATTTTTCCTACCTGTATAGTTGTATTGCGATCCTATTCCTATATCTCTTTGGGATGACAATGAGGCGAGAAAGCAATATTCTTAGAGGAATACTAGCAACACACTTTCTAACACATACTTTTCAACACACTCTCTTTGATTGGTTAAAATTCACATGTGTCCCACCAAATCATGTGGGTCCTATATACTTTTGGTGGGACACATGTGAATTTTAACCAATCAAAGAGAATGTGTTGGAAAGTGTGTGTAAGAAGGTGTGTTGATAGCATTTCTCATATTCTTAAGAGCATCCACAATGATAGTTCCCTACTCTTTAAATGGACCCCGCGTGACACATCACTTATTTATAATTTTTTTAATAAAAGTACCTATTAAGGACTCAATGACTCCACTGGCAATACACTAATAAGAACTCCAATGAAAAGTACTTAAATATGTCTCACTATCTATACATCATTAAACAAAAATAATTTACCTATTACTCCTTTTTACTAGTGGGACCAAATAGTACACATTTTATTACTCTTTTATGCAAGTGAGACCAAGTAGTACACATTTTATTACTTTTTTAAACGTGGGATCCGTTAGTTACCCAAGAGAGAGAGGGTCGTTATATAGTTGGTCGTTCCTTAACGGAGACTCATTTTTTCTTCCTCCAATGGAGGGTCCTTAACAGAGAGTGGTCCTTGTTAAGTAAGGACCCCCACTGGAGATGCTCTAAGCATTGCTTTTTTTTTAGGGTGGCACTAGTAACTAGGAACTTGATAGATTGAGTCTCATAACTCATTGGTGCTATGCTACTGTCGGAGCATGCATGAAATACTTTGTTACCATCGCTCTGAATTTGGCTTGGCTTTGTAAAACACTAGTTCCTATTGTGGACCAATACCGTGGCTGATATGGAAATATCTTAACTAAATTTGCAGTATGCGAAATTTGTTAAGCCCGCCTTCGATGATTTTATTCTTCCATCCAAAAAGTATACCGATATTATCATACCTCGTGGGGGAGACAATTGTGTAGCAATTGACTTGATCGTTCAACATATCCACACTAAGCTTGGCCAACATTGCCTCTGTAAGATATATCCAAATTTGAATGTTATACAGTCTACTTTCCAGGTGATTTTCATCTTATGTCGGTTCCTCCTCCTAAACTCTGTCTGCTTTTGTGCTCTAAGGAGATATTTTTTACGCTAAGTTCTAAAGTTGGAGTTTTCTTGCAGACTAGAGGCATGCACACTCTTATTCGTGATAAAGAAATATCTAAGCATGACTTTGTTTTTTATTCAGATCGGCTAATTCGTTTGGTAGGTAATGCTTTATACAAGATAGCAGGATTTACAGTCCCCACTAACAAACTAATATTATTATCACTGGACTTAACAGGTAGTGGAACATGGTCTTGGTTACTTGCCATTTACAGAAAAACAAGTTACAACACCTACAGGTCTGTCCAAGGAAGAGGAAATATCATTCTATAGTTTAAATCTATCAGCAAGTATTTCAGTTATCTATGTTTTAGCATACCATGTAATACTTACTTTGTTAGAATGTGGCTTCAAAGTTCAGAGCGTGCTAAATTCTATATTTTACCCCATTTCAGGATCAATTTATATTGGAGTTGATTTTTGTAAGAAATTGTGTGGAGTATCTATTATTCGAAGGTAAACTTTTCTATTTCAAAAGGTTAATTGACACTGGTATTCTTCATAGCCTTGTTATCTCCATACTCAATTGTCATTTATTTTTAAGATATTGGATCTATTGAATGTTCTAATCTCATGGTTAAATTGGGGAAAAACATGGGATTGTGCGCCTGATTACAGTTTTATTTGTCTGAAACCAATTTCACATGTGTTACATGCATATATTTGAACCCGAATCTGATGTGTTAATATGGAATTTTCATGACATATTGTTTATGAATTCTACTTCAGTTGGTTTACTTACATATATAAAAAAAAAAAGCAATTTTTATAACTTTCTATAATTTTACTTTGCAGTGGTGAAAGCATGGAAAATGCTCTGCGTGCATGTTGTAAAGGAATAAAAATAGGAAAAATTCTCATCCACCGTGAAGGTGATGAAACCCAGGTAACCGGTTTTCTTTTTAATTGTTTTTCTTTGTTGAATGTTAGCTTCTTGTAAGATGATACAACTCTTCAGATGTAATTTATCACAATGTTTTCATTCTATAAGCTTATTTATGAGAAGCTCCCGAAAGATATTTCAGAGAGACATGTTCTTCTCATGGACCCAGTACTTGGTACAGGTCAGTTATGTTTTTCATTTGTACATGGATCTTCTTAGACTTACGAGCTACGAAGCATTGACAGTGACACACATGTAAACACAAGTAATAATTTAAATAAATAGAAGTGACTGGTGTCGGATATTGCCATGTATCAAACAATGAACATGATTTCAATGTAAAGTGTCGGTGCTACATAACTCACAAGTCACGACTTTTCATTCATCATGCGTCCACAATAGGATTTTTTGTAACACTATATTGACATCATTCACCTTACTGTATTGATTTATTCAGGTAACTCTGCAAGCCAATCAATTGAGCTTCTTATAAAGAAGGGAGTTCCAGAGTCCCGGATAATATTCCTCAACCTTGTTTCGGTAAGTTATTCAACTGAATACTAGTGAAGACCCTACGTATGTTTAATGAATACCAACATATTTAACTTCGAAACTGATTTCAGGCTCCCGAGGGGATACATTGTGTCTGTAAACGTTTTCCGCACCTGAAAGTTGTTACTTCCGAGATTGATGAAGGACTAAATCACCAGTTTCATGTCGTGCCTGGATTAGGAGAATTTGGTGACCGCTATTTTGGTACAGATGACTCCTAAAGGCAAAAACCTCAATTCCATGAAGTGGAAAAAAATTCGGAGAAGATGTTGGAATTTATTATTGTGTATAATACTAGTATCTGCCTATAAGGCTGTAATCATGAACAGCTACACCACAAGGAAGGAGAAGTTTCTCCTAAAGTAAATTGATTATCCAATTGAATCTTGATCAGACACGGGCATCACATCACTTGATGTTTTTTTCGTTGCCTTTGCCTCTCTTTTTTCTGTTTCCGTTACACCTGGAATAAGTTATTAACTATGCTCCTCTAAAAAAAAATTACATTAACTCTGCTGGTGTATCTAGTAAGTAACTGTAACCGGGGCAAATACTTCAGATTTCAAGTACATCTCCTCACTCCAAGTAAATTCCCCCCTGCTCCACAATGTATACACCTCCGACAATTACCCCCATGAGTATGACCCTCTACCCTAATCTTGGTAACTAAACTATTTCCTCTTATTATTGGCTGTATAACATCGTAAGACGTGTATAATAGTGTAATGGTATAGTATAAATTACAGGAGTAAATAAGATATACTACTTGGTCTCTATCATAAGAAAAAATTAACTTTTTAAATTTCTTCGACAAATGATATATTTTGTCTATATTAGAAATTACATACATTTTGTTCAATAAACTTAAAAAATGAACTTTCTCTTATAATGGAGACGAGATGGAGTATAAGGATTGATAACAAATAAGGTACAAAAATTAAGACACAATCGGCTTCACCCTATGATAAAAATGGACGCTTTTGGGTATAAAAGAGTGTTTCATGTCAACCTTTGTTAGTAATTTGAGAATGACATTGAAACAAAAAACGTTTTAAGGTTTAAAAAATTAAATGAATATGCACAGTAAGTATATAAAATTTACATGCATAAAATCACATTTTATCACGGATAGGTGTAAATTTTTAAGAATCAATAAAATAAATCGAGGTAATGATTCTTGACCCAAAAAAAAAACGAGGTAATGATAAAGTTAGAATTAAGATATACATACAGGTCTTGTTAACGAGTGCTTCCGGAACACTCTTTAAACATTCTAAATTAGAAAATTATTCTTTAAAAAAGTTAAATAATTCAATTTCCAATACATTAAATGCACAAGTTTTTATAAAAAGTTTCTGTTTAAAGCCCTTAAAGAGTGCCCCGGAAAAACTCGTTAACATTTCCCTATACATATATATATCACACTTGTGCATACCAATTAAATCCTTTTTTTTTTGAGGGAGCATACCAATTAAATCCTATAATCATTGCATAAAATAAAATATTTATTTCTCTTTGAATAATAAATCAAACATCAGGGGAAGTAAAAAACTTAGCTTTTTAACTAGTGTTGGAAACTACCGAAAAACACACAGGAGAGATTCTGTTGTCCCAAACCAAACTTAAACTTTCATGATTTAGTTCCCTGCTGACAAAACCTATCATCTGGCAGGAGAGAGCGTCATATATACAGGATTTACAATTTACAATCCATGTATCAAATTTATACTTGAAACATTATTCTGCAACTCGGCAAATTACACTAGGATTTGATACCAAAACCAAACAAACATTAAGGGGATATAAGTTATATATAGATCTGCAAGATCACCGATAAAAGTTGGCCACAGGTTTGCAAATGCAATTTAAAAGAATGATGATATGAAAAAAACCAGAGACAACAACCGAGAACTTATCCTGGTGATAAAGGAGAACCTAAAATATAGGGGGGGGGGGGGGGGGAGATCCCCTTCAA
>Ga0315913_1010423_pt1 | contig 10701 bp, 4 predicted proteins | sample MpolsnodulesMG_FD_207736 | JGI IMG/M metagenome (GOLD analysis project Ga0315913, IMG submission 207736) | Medicago polymorpha root nodule microbial communities from Los Angeles, California, United States - small nodules | ecosystem: Host-associated > Plants > Roots > Nodule | place: USA... | reverse complement strand
TATATATATAACCTTAACCCATTGTTGTTGCTGCGCCACTCTCTAGTTCTTTTATTCCTTCATCGTTTCTTACTTTTCCTCATCCTTTTCTAGAAACAATTTTTCCCTTCCATTTTCCAGAAAAAACCATCTCTCCCATTTTTCATCAACCATCATCCCTAATCTTCAATCATCAAACCAAAATCACAAATCTTTTTTGTAACATAAACTAAATCTCAATAGACTTTCTATGATCTTTGAAAGGTTGTACTCCTAATCACTTTTCTTAGCTCTTGAAGTGGAAGGATTTGATTATTGCTCACGTTTTTTTTTGTTAAAGAGGATTATTGCTCATGTGTTCTTAACCGAGTGAACCCACCCGCTTATCTGCTTAATTCGACAAAACCGAAGCTGAGTAAATCGAGAGAAATTTTGGGCGGAAATGGCCATGTATTTTCCAACCGTAGGCTTGGACGGATTGAGGTTTTGGGCCCAATTTCCGACCGATGTCCAACCCTAATGGTTTTATGAGGTTGTATTAGTTTTTGCTCTTTTTTTGCTATGAGAGGGAATTCTTTTCTTTTTTTGGAGAGAATTCTTTTGTGTTGTTGTCGCTTGGTTTGAGTACTTCATGTACTCATTAATTGTAAAAAAGTTTGTTTACTTTAAAATAATTATTCTTTCATATTTGTTAAATGCAATGAGAACTTTACTCGTTTAAATAAAAATACTATTTTTTAGTTTATTATTTTTTAATGAAAGTATATTTGAAAACAAGAGGAGAGTACAAATGCTTTATTATTATGCTTGACAAGAGTGATTCCTTATTTGTACGTATCTTTTGATATGATGAAGAATTCAAAGCTAAGTATATTAGATAGAAAGTATTTGTATGTTAATTGATTTTAAAGAAATAATTATTGTTGCCATGAATTTTGATAAAAACATTAGATTGACAAATAGATGATATGCATTTGATGAAAAGAAAATATGTTGAGTGCAAGAATTTGGTTGGGATGAGTTTATTTGTTTTAACTAATTGTTATAAAAAATAAATTTTAGAATTATTGCACTACTTATGTCATAAAAATCTAAGGATTTAAAAAATGTCGTGTCTATTTAACTCATTTTAAAATGAGTTTTCTTGCTTAATTATTGCTAAAAAGAATGAGCTTTAACACTGTGATGTTGTCGCAACGTGTTTTATTTGTGTGTACAGATTTTAATTTGATGAATCAACGACCATCTATAATTGCTTCTGCTTCTATATCAGCAGCTTTTGATTCCACATTAACCAAAAAGGAAATTGATCTTCGGGTTAGTTTAATCTCATCATGTGGAAATCTAGAAAGTGTGAGTTCAATTACTTCACGAAATTGAAGAGAAAAACGAAGAATCTACAATAACCACCTTCACCACCGTTTGATTGTGAGTTTATGTTTTTATAAGGTTGAATTTCAGTTTTTTCTGGATTTTCTGGGTATGTTTTGATGAAGGTCCATGAAGATGATGAAGAGGAGAGGAAGAAGAAGAAGAAAAGAAAAAAGGATTAAGTGTTGATGGTTCACTTTAAGATACTACAAACTTGCATGATCCAACGGTTCATTTTTAAAATTAATGGAGAGAGACTAAATTGACTAACGGAAACACATTTAAGGGGCCAAAACGAAACTTATATTAATTAAGGGACCAAAACGAAACCTGAAAATTAATTAAGGGACCAAATGTGTAGTTAAGCCTATATTCAATGGTTAAAACCTGAAATAGCTAATGTAATTTGAGCGATGTATGAAAACAATCTATGTAAAAATAAACACCGATTCAATCCTTTATGTAAAAATGTACACAAATTTCATCATTGTAATTTTGGATTATTCATATTTTAACTCTCACCGAGTTAAAAAAGTATTTGGCGAAGTATGAAAGTAGTCTCTCCGTAAAAAGTTAAAATATGAAGAATTTAAAATTACATGGATGAAATCTGTGTATTTTTATAGAGACCATTTTCAAATCTCTACCAAATTACATGAGCTATTTGAGGTATTAATCCTACATTCAATTAGTAGTTCTTACTTATGTAGACAATTTTTTATTTTTATTTTTTATGAATCAGATATTCTCTGTGCGCGACTTCAAACCAATCCCTTAAGTCAAATATGTCCACAACTGATGACAAAGTTCATCTTCAAGAGATCCTTTGGTCTTATCATATCATTCAAGTGCTTTTGGGTTGACATATTTTCTTTTGAAATTATCACCACTATTTTTGTTTTCTTTTGAAATAAATATGGGTTAAGCCTAATTGACTACACAAGCATATAATAATGGTGTGTTGGGTCATAAGGGGGAGGAGTCTTATTAGACTGTATCAACACATTCACTCAAATGAGTTGAACAACACATCTTCATTGAAAATCTTCAAAAATTTAATTTAAGGATCATTTCATTGATATGTTCTTTCCCCTCAACTATTCCATCCAATATGAGACATACTCATAGTTATCACAATCTACGAAGGAATAACAAAACAACAAGGTTGAAAAACATGTGCTTAATTTATGTTTATCCTATGCTAAGTAAACAAATGGTGCACATAGACGAAACAAGAAAGAGGAAACACAGAAGAAGAAAAAACTACAAAAACAGAGACATGTTTAATATAAACCTCTAAAAATATGTAAATTAAGATGAATTTTTAGTAAAAAATTTGATAACAAAAATAATATTTTGTTAAAACTTGCCAAAATATAGGATGATCCACCATTAGACCGAGTTCATATTAGACAATTCTAAAATACAATACTTGACAGTAGAAAGTAGCAATGATAATGCTATTAGAGACAAGAGTTGGTTTGTGAATATTAGATACTCTTTAGGATAGTAATATCACAATCTAACTTTCTTAATTTATGTGATGTACTCAAAGAAACTATATATTCAGAGGCAAGCACGGATTCACTTGTAGTGGATTGGGGGCAACTGCCCCCACTAATTTTTCCGTGTTATTTGTTAAATCGTTGCTATTTTAACTATTGTCTCTTTTTAAAATAATAGATTGCTTCCATTAAATGAAAATTTATACTATTAAAAGAGTTTTTCTCATAAATTTTATAAAATCAAATGTGTAAGTGCATTTGAGATAAAATTTTAAATGATATTTAACATACTTTTTAAATATAAAGACATTTTAATAACAACTTTAATTTGTAGATGTTAAGGAGACATTAATATTTCTAATATATAATATTATAATTTCAAGTATTTTGCCAAACAATGTTATTATTCTATCACGTTGCATTGCTAAAAAAATTATATGAATATCTATCGTATAAAATCTTGCCCCCGTAAGTCAAAATTTCTGGATTCGTCACTGTTCAGAGACGAAGGTAATAATAGTTAGTAGAGGAGAAAGCTAGAGAAAAAAATGGATAAAAGAAAGAAGAGAAAATGAGGGAGAGAGGGAAGGAATTGACTACCTTGTTATGGTGGGGAAGCTGGTCTGATAGCTTATTTGAAAACCTGAGATAAATAATTTCCAGTAAGTATATTGTAAAAACACGAAAACGATTATATTTTGAAACGGTAAAAAATAAATAAATAGAACTTTTAAACTTACATTGTTATTTGTTCTGAAGAGTATTTTTTATTGCAGGTTTTTACAGCATAGAACATCAAAGTGGCCCATCATATTTCGAGCACATAAACATAATAATGTATAGTAAAAAGACCTCATTTCCTTCCATCTTTCTATGTGTTTGCATTTTGTTCTTCCCCTACTTGATCTTCTCTCTAATTTGTTATCATTCTTCTCCTTTTTATTCACACAAAAAAAAAGCTTTGGCTCCCTTTGTGAGACAACCGCATTTGTAACAGTTGGAGGCATTTAGCAGGAGTGGTTATACTCCTTTGTGAAGAAATGGCAATAGAAGGTAGTTGTTGGTAAAAGATTATTCGTCTACTAAACCAAAATAGAAATTCCCAACAAACAACCCCTTAATGTCCTTCCCTGAAAATAAAAAAAAACCTTATTGACCTTCTTATTTTCATTCTTAGTATTTTTGGATGCGTTTGTTTTATTTTACAAGATTAAACAATTTGTAAAAAAAATAATTAAACAAGTATTTTCCATTTGAAATGTCGTTGGGTCAAGTGAACACACAATTTCCGACTCCATGTTTTAAATTACATAAAATTAAGTACGTGCATAGATCACCGGATAAGAGAAAAATCACTTACAAAGAAAGAAAAAAAACAATTCAAAACTCAACCATTTAAAAATACGGTTTGTGTTTAAATTCTGTCCCAAAAACAAACCGTTTGGTTGTGATTATTCGGATTTTGATCGAGAGGTAGGTAATGGCTTGTCATAAAAATTTGTTTATGCTTGTATAAACGCGTAAAATGTGCAACAATCATGGCTCTACGAAATGAATACTTTTTATAATCAGACTATATAGTTGGACGAAGCTTTGACAATTCATTTATTACTCATAAAGTCATGCTCAATAAATATTGTTTAATTTTTACTAACAATACTATACTAAAAGTTTTTTTAATATGTTTAGGAAAATATTGTTACTAACATCTTATTGACTTTCTATGTCTTTTATCTTAGTTTTTTAAAATGTTTGATTTATACACGTACTCTTTGAGAAAGAAAAGTGTATGAGAGAGTAGTATGATAACTGCGATATATTACTAATGTGATAAGAAGAGAAAGACATAGATAAAATAAGATGTTAAACATGTGTAGGAAAATATGAGGTATACAATAATACACATATATTATTATCATTATTATTATTTTTTACTAAAACGAAGTAGATTATTTTAAGTTACAAGCAATACAAATTTTATATTTTAAAAAATCCGAAAAGTCTTCAACTACTTAGAAATATAATATGTGCCCTATTTAAAATGTGTTGGGCCGGTTGAAAAAAAATGTGTTGGGCCGCTTGACTTATTTTTCATATGGAGAGTTATTATTAGCACCCTGTTTTTTGCTAATATGGTCCCTAACGAGTTTTATTTTTATTTATATATATATATATATTAACCCTTCGATTCTTAGGAAAAGGAGTTTATAGTAACCTGAAGTTCAGCAAGTGGTTTAGCTACTAACAAATATTTCCTGTATGATGAAGAGATCAGTGACATGCTAAATTATTACTCTTGGTAATTATGGGAGGCTCGACAACTTGAAGGGTGTCTTTTAGATTCCAATTGTCGAACTTGGTGACGTTTGACATAATAAATTATGTTCTAACTTCATTGCGGCACAATCAGTTCTCTCAAAAGGAATATGAAGACTATAATTAACACTTGACACATTTATTGGAAGCTTGTGACACAATCAACCCTCTTGATGTTTCTGAATCTAATCAAAGGTTGATGCAATTTGGGTATTCTCTGACATGTCAAGCTAAAGAGCGGTTGAAAACGCTTTCGAGCGTACCATTACCACTTGGGACGAGCTTAAGAGACGGTTTCTTGATAGCTTATTTCCAAAAACAAAATACTTGGATAAAAATCAAGAGATCACAAGCTTTAGTCAAAAGGACGGTGAATCTCTCTATGACACATGGGATAGGTCAGACTACTTCTTAATTGTCGTGCTACTTATGGGAAGAACCCTCCTAAAGGATGCTGATCATGGTAGTTTCAATATTTCGTGTTAAATTGGTAGGTTGTTTATTGATGATGCTTTTTGAGATTTATGTTCAAGCATCAATTTGATGTCATTTTCGACATTAAACAAAATACCTTGTTTCTTCAATATCATTTCATTTATCAGAAGTCTTTTTTTGATGTATTAAGAAGTCCACTCCTTAATGATAGAACCAAACACACATTTAAATTGTTAGAATACATTTGAACCAAACAAACATTCAATGTCTCTAAAAACAAAAAGGATAAATACGCGAACAAATTCACGACATCCAAGTTAATAATAGAAAACAAAAAAATGCCTATAAATAATGTGGACAAAATCAAAATGATCGAAATACTCATGCCTCTGTATCTGCAATGTTGACGACCTAATAATTTATTGAATTTGTTGTTGATTGAAACTTATTTGTCACTGCAAACGAAACAAACACCGCACTAAGATGAAAAATCAATCCATGTCACGTCAAGATGACGAACAAAACAATACCGCACTAGGACGAATAAAACACCAAACAAACATTTAAATTAAAAAGAAAGAAAAAAAGATAAAGAGTGTGTGATTTTGAGTTAGAAAATGACCCACAAACACCCCGTTCAGGTGAAGTTTAACATGGGAAAGGCGAATCCTTTCCCACCATGGGAAAAGTGATTTTTGACCCTTGATATATTAATAAAAATATTCAATGGTTGAGATGGACCACTTGCTACCTATTGCTAATGTTTTGGTTTTAAAATTTGTACAAAAATTATGACCCCACATTGTATTGGTTTAAGAAAATTGCTTTTCTGACATTCATAACTTCACAATGACACATTAAAGTTACCTAAAAGCCCCCAACAGTAGTTAACTACTGTTGACAAAGCTAGCAGCAGTTAATTGCCGCTGAGTCCAGCAGTAGTTAACTACCGCTACGTGCGTTCTGGGATTCAACCTCTTTTTCCATCACTCATTCAACCTCTTTTTTCATCATTCAACCTATTTTTTTCAACATTCAACCTATTTTTTCTACATTTTTTCCCTATAAAAACCCTCACATTCTCACATTTCCTCACATTCTCTCCTCCTTACTCTGATTTCTTCACATTATCTCCTCTTATTTCTTCTACAAAATGTTGGTTTGTCATCATTCGTCTTTCATTGAAATAGGCCTCTTTGAAAATTTGAAAATTTCAAGAGGTTTCTTTGAATTGGTTTTACCCAGGATTTAGGGTTTATGGTTTATGGTTTGTGGTTTTTTTCTTTGTTTTAACCCAAGCGGTAGTTAAATGTATTATTAAACAACAAGAGTGCAAAGGTGAGGAACAATTTTGAGTCATCTTGGTGTTGTCTTGTATGAGTATCTTGGAAAAGAGTATCCATAAGTTCTAGGTTCAATTTTGGGTGCTCTCAAGTCAATTGTTAATGTTATTGGTATGACAAAGGTGACTCCACCTATTAAGGAACAAATGTACGACGGAGATGATATTTTTTAATGTTATTGGTATGACGAAGATGACTCCACCTATTAAGGAATAAATGTACGACGAAGATGTTATTTTTAATGTTATATGTACGAAGAGGCAGATTTAGTTTTACCCCATTGTAAATGTATTATTATATTAATAAAATGTGATTTTATATCTATTACTTGTGTTCTTTATTTTAGTTTTTATTTGCATTTATTTTAAGATTGTATATGAAATAAAAAAATTCAAATAAAAAATGTGTATTGAAGAATAAATAAATTCAAAAAAAAATTAATTAAACCCAACGGCAATTAACTGTTGCCGGCTTTGTCAGTGGTAGTTAACTACCAATGGAGACTTTTAGGTAATTTTAATGTGTCATTGTGAAGTTATGAATGTCAGAAAAGCTATTTTCTTGTTTAATGTTATTTTATTTAATGGGCTATAATTACAATATCGGACAAATGGGCCTATTCTATTAATTTTCCGTAAAATGTTTTTTCTCTTCCCATTAAAAGTTTTACACTTTATTGTATTATAGTGGTGAAAAGATATTCTTAATATGTGGAATGAAATTCCATCATCCGCCCATTAATTTGATCTGATATTTTTTTTTAAAAATTAATAATATGAGATTGCTTAAGAAGATATTCTTAAAAAAATTAATAACGTGACATTGCATTTTTATTGATATTTGAGATTGCGTTTATGCCTGACCCTACATTAAATACTGAAAAAAAATGTGCTTAATTGGATCATTTTGTCAATTTATTTTTGATTGGATTTTTTTTCCTTAACTATTGATGTTCGTTAATTTTGTTTTTGGTACAATTGATGTTCATTATTATATTGATTTTTTTTAGGGAATTTATCACATTTTATTTATTTACATTGTCAGAATCATATAGCATTGACGTTATAATTATATTTCATTTAGGAAATATATCGTTTATAGAAAATTATATCTCAATTAATCTTGGTCCTTGGAGTAGGAAAAAAAAGCAACGGATGCATATAATGGGTAATATTTACATAGAAGCGCTTAGAAGAGATGATACAAGTCTCTTTTAACTTTATCAGGGTCCTGAGTTCAAATCTAGACTTGGACATACAACAACGTTAAAACTCTTAGAGAGAGATTGCCGACGATTCGGGTCCGACAATGCTCGAGAATTAGTCTTCGTAGTTGCGCAAAGAGGATATCTGATTTACACCAAAAAATAACGGACAACAATTACACAAAATTAGTCATTCATTATTGTAGATTATTTATTTTTCCTTTTATATACATAAACATGATTAGCCTTTCAACACAAAATTAATCCGGGGTCACAGGTTTTAAGGCTAAAAATTAGAAGAAAAAAAAGGAAAATATTGATTTTCTGTTTTTGGTGAAAAAATATTGGAATTTCAGTATAAATTAGTGGTTAGTGAAAAGTGTTAACTATATGTTTGTGTATTTTAATTATCCTATAAAACAATATTGCTTCGATATAAATATTTTGGAGTGAGATAGCTAAGTGGGGTGTAAAAAGTAGCGTTTTTAATAGGTGAGGGTGTAATTCAAATTTTGTATTATAATGCTCTAAATTCTGTTTGTTCAAACCAACACACCAAAAACAAGCTTTACCCAACCTGTTTGACCGCTAGGTGTCCTTAAAAAGCAACCTGAAAATTCCTATTGACACATTTGATAGGGCTGAAAAACATGAGTAAATTACTCAAATGTCCCTTGACAGTTAACTGCCGAATTTGATTGAAACCGACTGCAGTTAACTCCCGAGGAAAACCTCGGCAGTTAACTGCCGAAGTTCTGTTATAAGAACAGAGCATACATAGGAGTTTCCAAAACTCCATTGTTACGTTTTTGGTTCTCGTAGGTGCGATTTTCAGCCATTTCAATCACAAAAACAAGTAAGTTTTTTTAATCCTATTGCATTGTTGTTCTGTGGTTGAATTGTTTTTTTTTTTTTGTTAAATTTTGATTATATATGTTTTATTGATTTTATGATATGTTAGATTTATGTTTAGGTTTTATTGTTTTGACGATTTGTTGTAGAATTGTTAAAATTGTTAGAATTGTTAGGTTTAAGTTTTATGATTTTAGGATAGTTTACGTTATAATTGTTAGAATTGTTTAGGTTTAGGTTGTTATGAATTGTTATAATTGTTATAGAAGTTTTATTGAATTGTTAGGTTTAGGTTTTGATGAATTGTTGTAGAATTGTTAGAATTGCTTAAGTTTAGGTGTAGGTTTTGATGATAGTTTAGGTTTATGTTTAGGTTTTGATTTTATGGCATTGTTGTTTAGTTTAGTTTAATTTTGATCGCCAATTTTTTTTTATGTAGATATGTCTCAGAATCAGAACCAGGGTAACGTTCATGGTGATGGCAAGAAGAAAGAAAAATCGTCTGTGACATGGCACGAAATTGTCTGTGATGGTTCCGAAAAAAAGAAGGGTTCGAAGTTGCCGGTGTACAATCAGCCGAGATTGAGAAGAAGCGAGAGGACATGCTATTTTGGTCCTCAACCAAAAGAAGGTGCCCCAAGGACTGTAGCGGGCAACCCGATTGACTTGTGTGACGAGGAAGAATGAATGTAATGGCTTCTAATGCCTAATTGTTTTGGATTTTTTATGTTTTCTTCTTGTGTCGCGCACATTTTGCTTGACATTATGGTACTTTAAATAAAATCGCGTTTTGAATAATTTCGATTAACATCGCGTATTTCGATTAAAATCGCGTATTGAATAATTAAAATCGCGTATTGAATAATTTCGATTAAAAATTGCATATTCAAATAAACACTAATTAAGTCCAACATGAATTCGGTTAAAAGTTGCGCAATGAATAAATAAATTCAAAAAGTGGTAAATTCATTACATTACATTACATTACATTCAGAAATATACCTTCCAACTACAACAATTATCTTAGCTCTGAATGGGGTAAACTCAAACTCACTAAGCCGCAGGACTCCAACATTTGTCCGACATTTCTACTGTTCCATTCAAAAGATTAAATTCATGTTAAGCTTGGTTTAAATGACGGTATTCAAGTCTCAAAAGAATGAGGTCCATTCCTTGACACTTCAATACCTTCATTTAAACCAGCTTAACAAGAATTTAATCTTTTTAAAGGAACAATGGAAATGTCAGACGAATGCTTGAGTCCTGCCGTTTAACAAGTTTGAATTACCCCATTCAGAGGAAGACAATTGTTGTAGTTGGAAGGTGCATTTCCCTACCTAATCACGATCTTTTGGCAGAATCAGACTCTTGATAATATCTTCATTTGACCTCAGCAACGTTACCCGCATATCTATCCACTGGAACATGTTGTGCTCCCAAAACATGCTCTTCACGTTTTCGTCCTTCGTTAATTCCACCCAAGTGAATGATACTCTCCCCTCGTCGAGCGTTGGACGTTTATACCGAACGTATTCCACCCTTCTTGTGTCTCTGGGGTTGACTCTTTGGTTGAATTCATTGAGTTGATCCTTGAGACCTCTTAACGTTACACCAAGGCACCGAACCTTCAACCTCCGAGGTTTTCCGCCGTTGAATTGTGCATGAACGTCGATCCATCTGACCGCTGTTTCAAATC
>Ga0315913_1010419_pt1 | contig 10707 bp, 6 predicted proteins | sample MpolsnodulesMG_FD_207736 | JGI IMG/M metagenome (GOLD analysis project Ga0315913, IMG submission 207736) | Medicago polymorpha root nodule microbial communities from Los Angeles, California, United States - small nodules | ecosystem: Host-associated > Plants > Roots > Nodule | place: USA... | reverse complement strand
CTCCATCCAATATTCTTGTGGCAGTGCCATCAATCGGATCCATACTTGCGCATGGGTGTTCCTCTGATTATACATATCAAAATCGACAGTCCATTCAAATAAGCGTAAAACCCCCGGTTTTCAGATTTATCGTTCCTACTGCCCAAACAGTTTGCATATCAGTTAGCAAAAAAGAATTCATAATAACCCCTACCAAGAGATAGTAACTTCCAAGGAGCAGCAGTCTTCCACTGTTTCTTAAGCTTGTCCTCAATTTCCTTCGACGCGTAGGGTTTGTCTCCTTTGTTGAGAACCAATCTTCCACGGAGATTTCTCTTACACACATTGACCCCCTTTTCATACACCGGCTGAGTAATACGAATGGAGAGTGTATCACCACGAATAGTTGGCTGCGGCATAATGACGTTTGTGACATTACTGTGCGATGCCACCAGAGCTTGAACAAAGGAACGCGGCTGTGGTTAAGGTGCTGAAACCGCCGCTACTGAAGTCAGAGCCATGGGAGATGGCGCAGCTTTGGATGGTGTAGCTGCCTGCAAGGAGAGCTTTGCCTGCCAGTCGAAAGGCATAGCAGAAATCCGGTAGAAACAATCAGGTCGAATGAGTTTGATTTGAACGTGAGGTAGCAAATCTCATTTGGTGACGGCAATTAAGAAAATTGGAATCCCGTGGACCAACAATGTAATGAAGCAGTTGATTGATTAATCCCACCAACCAAATTGCAATTGGGCTGATTGGTGGAAACCAAATATCAACGTTTAAAACAAAAGCTTTAATTGGAACAAAACAACCAATTAGAGATTATGAAAGAATTGATCGTAAACCATGTGAATGGAAGCGTCGGCGCTGCTCATCATCTATTTTTTTTCCTTGGAATATCAATAGTATCAATCAATAGTCTATCTTTTATTATCTATTTATGAAAGTTAATGACCACCAAAAACATAATATTATCTATTTATGAAAGTTAATGACTACCAAAAACATAACATTTTCTCATCATAGTCATATGACACCTCAACATATTTTTACCATTTTGTTTCCTTTGTAAAAAAAAAAAAAAAGATTCAACAAACTATTTTTTTTCTATAATTTTATATAATTTTATTCAACAAACTATTTTTTTCTAAAATAATAATTTGATTAAGATAAAGGAACACGAAATAGATTCTAATTATTTTATTGTTGTACCTCTTAAAAAAAATTATTGATGTTGTTGTTACTATACTATTACCAATGATGATAATCGATGTTCACGAGTATACATAATAGTTAACTCTCTCTATTTGATAAAAATTATATTCATGTCCTTCAAACATTCCTATGAATATCCGCTAGACGAAAATTAATGGATATTAAGGTATTTACAAATACATACAAATATCAATGTGCAAAATGATTTTTTTTTATACAAAAAATTGAATTATTATAAAATGAATTTTTTTAGGGAATGAATTTATTATAAAATGATTGAAATTATGTAGAAATTATTTCTTAAATTTTATTATTAATATTTGTGGTAACTCTAATGATCATTTTACTATTGTCCCATCTAAGATTTGCACAATGTAAAGTCAAGCTCTTACCACTCAGTTAACACTTCTTAGATTTGTTACTTATATTTTGATAAAACAAAAATATTATACCACACATTTTAACATTGACAAATTACTAATTAAACAAAGGAAAATCATTAATTAGGAAATTCAGTTATATTTTATTTCATGACGAGAAGATTTCTATTTAAGTAATACAACAATAGTATAATTTTACTAATTTAATAATGGGTACAGATTTCTGTGAGTTCGGCTACTTAAAAAATATTTATTTTATTATATATGTGTTAATCATTTTATTAAATCCAATTAATTTCATCATCATGTGCATATATTATTTTACGAGTTCTTAAAATATTGTGTGTATCTATTAAGATATTTGTCTCCCATCAATATATGGTGAATTTTATCTATGAATATATGAAATTTTGGTCATCCTTAATTATATATAAACATAAAAATTCAAAATTTCTCATAGAAAAAGATAAGAAAACCAAACAAAACCAAAAAACAAACAATTTACATTAAAAAAAACCGAAAAACCAAAGACAAGAACCTATGTGACTTTGTTCCTGTTCTGTTCCTCTCATCTTCTTCTTCTTCTTCTTCTTCTTCTTCTTCCACGTTCCCAAACACAAATCAAAATCAACTCTTTTTCTTTCAATTCAACCTTCATCATCTTCTCTCTCCTAATGGTTCTTCTAGAAGCTTCAAAGTTAACCCTTCCAACCCCTTCTCTCTCTTCAACAAACCCAACAACATCTTCAATCCTTTTTGAACCTTCTTCTCTTTCTCTTTCAATCACTCACTCCAATTCTTCAATCTCTCTCTACCCTTCTCTCTCTCCTCTTTCTCTCTCTTCTTCTCTTCAATTCCCTCAAACCCTAATCCCTAAACCCACTTCTTCTTCCACTTTTCTCATCCTCCAACAAAATTCATCAAACCCTAATTCTGTTATCTTCGTTGTTTGTGGACCCCACAAATCTGGATCACAGATTCTGCTTAGGTTTTATGTTTTGAATAGAAAAAACAATGCTTTTTCTAAGGTTAATCGTGTTTTATGTGGTGGGTCAGGAAATGGGTTATTGAGATTTGAACGTGAATTGGGGGTTTTGATGAATGTGAAACATGGGGTTTCTGTTAAGGTTGTTGGTGATGTTAATTATTTCGCGGTTTATTCGGTTTCGGGGTTTAAAGTTTGGGTTTTTGCGGTTAGGATGGTGGAGGAGGGTGAAGATGGTGGTGGTTTCGGGTTGAGGTTGATGAAGTGTGCTGTGATTCGGTGTTCGAGACCGGTTTGGTCTTTGAGTATTTCTTTTGGGTTTTTGATTCTTGGTGAGGAGAATGGAGTCAGGGTTTTTGGGTTGAGGAGGTTGGTGAAAGGGAATGTGGTTGTTAGGAGAGTTGGGAATTCGAAATCGAGTTTGAAGCAGTTGTCTAATGGTGATCGAGGAGGAAAATGTCGCGGTGGCGGTGGTGATAAGGTTTTGGAGGGAAATTGCAATGGTGGATTGGAGGGGAAGATTGAAAAACACGGAGTTGCTGGTAAGTACTTAACTTTTCTATATCGTATTGTTGTAAGCAAGTTTTGATTTTTGAATGCATAAGCAAGTTTGATTTTAGTAGAATATGGTTTATTAGTAGAATAAGCAAGTTTGAATTTTTGGGGATAAAGTCCTTGGTGAATTTTTATTCAATAACAACAGTGAAAACTGAAAAGAAAACGCGTGTTTATTAGTTTTGATATTTTGATATTGTGATGTCTGTTGATGATATGATTATTCATTTTAGTAGCATAAGTCCTTGGCTGAATTTTGATCAATAACAACGGAGAATAGAAAATTGTGTTTTTATTGCATTCAATGCATTGGTTATTGGTTTTGAATCCAGTTGACATGTATTTTGATACAATGATGTATGTATATGTATTGATGACATAGCCAGCCCAATGCATTGTACTGGATTTCTAATTTATTTCCCTCGTATAAAAATTGTAACCTTTAATGTTTTAAGTGTCTAAAGTAATTAAATTTAAGCTATGTCTCAATGGATTGGGGAGACTGAAGAATACACAAACTTTTCAAGTTATTTGAAAGTCTAGGATAGCTTGTGGAGTTGCATCCTTTGAGCTAAGAATATGTTTATTCAAATCTTCATGGGTAGAGAACAGTCATAATTGTTTGCTTAAGTACTTTACTTTTTCGGTTTGAATTCAGAATTTTACTTTATTAGTGTTTATTCATTGATTTGTTAGTTTCTGTTCTGTTCTGTTTGGAACTAGTAACTGTTATTCAGAGAGTTAGTTGGTTAGTTGGCTGGATCTTTAGATTAAATAAGGCATTAAGGCTATAAGTTAGAGAACGGGTTCGGAGGGAGAATATCTTGTCATTTGAGATAGAATTAGAGCCTTTAGGATAGGAATGTGCTGGTTTTAGGACATTATGCCTCTTCATAGCTGTATTCTGGGAGGATTTTCTCTTTTCTTTCTACTATAGTACCAGTTTCCTACCATTGTCATTGTCCAACAGTTGTTATTTCAATATACAGATAATATGGCAAATCTGAATGCATTAAAGCTTGTTGTTTTTTGGCCTACTCTTCAGTCTTGGTGCTGTAGTCAAATATCTTACTTTGGCCAAACATGATCACTTACAGAATTATACGTGATTTCTGGCTGTGTTTTTTGGGTCTTTATCGTTGACCTGGATATGTGTTCAATCTTAGTGTCTGGCTACTTTTCGTTTGAATTTCTTGTGTGACAATTGAAGTCTCGTGTGTGATAGCTAACTGAACATCATTTTTTAATCTCCCTAAATTTTCCTACATCTCGTGATCTGAATTCTTGATTCTATGCAAGATTGTGGTTTGTTTCGTGTATCTTTCAATATATCATATAATTTATGTATTTTTACATTCAGTGAAGCAGGCAAATGTTAAATCTAAACATGGCAAAAGAGACGGAGGTGCATGTTTTATGGCATTGAAAGGAAATGAGGTTGAAACAAAATCCATGTCAAAGATATCCATGTCTGTAAAGGCTATCTCCATTCAGGCTTTGTCTCAGAAGATGTTTCTGATCTTGGACTCCCTTGGGGATTTACATTTGCTATGCTTGTATAATTCTGGCTTTGGAGTAGATATCACTGGTCATGTGAGGCAATTGCCTCGTGTTATGAAAGTGAAAAGTTTGGCAGTTCATCCTGATATATCTGCAAGTAAGTCTCATTTTGTTTCTTATTATATATTATATAATTTTTGAAATTTAGTTTGTGTATGTTTTCTCTGTGAAAGATTTGATTTTGGAAGGGGGCAAAACTAGCAAAACAATCAACAAATTTTGTTGGAGCTTGGTGTTGAAACATTCCGCAAAAATGCTTCCATCATTTATACTATGACAATGATCATATTTGTGTCTGTTAGATATAAAACCATTCATATGCTTTCACCTAGCAACTTAAGCTTTTAGGAAAGTTCGTTATTGACATGGTATCAAAACATCTTTGACCAAGCGATCTAGAGTGCAATCCTTGTTTGTTGCTCTCATTCTTCTAAATAAGAGTTAAAATTTCAGCAGAAGATTGGGTGGGCCTGTATGGTGCTTCAATTCAAGTTATAAAAGATCTTGTGTTGGGGGGCAGGGGCGTGTGTTGGATATAAACCATTTATGTGCTTTCATTTGACTGTTTAAGCTTTCGGGATAGTTGGTGTATGATGGTATTGAATATTAGAATAATACATTTGTCAACTATGATTGTACCTGTATTTAATAGTTGCATGGTAGTCACAAGGTAGTTATAAGTACCAAGATCCTACACGGTATCGGAAAGGGGTCACACAATCATGAATTAGGGGAATGTAACACAGATCGGAAGTTCCTATCAGAGTTATTAAAATATATTTTAATATAAAAACATGGTAATGTAATTGATTTACAGCTATCCGAGAGAGAATATATGAGACGCTAGCTCATAATTCATAAATCAAGAATGAGACTAAATGGGTGACTTAGATGCCCAAAACAAGTTTGTCCATCGTATAACTAAATATAAAGGAGAACCAGTTTTAAGAAGAAGAAAAAAAAAGGAGAACATATCTCACTCTTGAATAGTAGTTTTAGGGTTTTTTAACTTCAAGAAAATGAGTTGTACACCTGACCTAAGATTCACGTTGGCTGCTATAATCTTGATTCCAGTGTGTCCACGATTTAGCGCAATGATCTTGCCGTTCCCACCCAAATGCGATCCAGGGATGAACACGGTAGGTGTCAAGATCGTGTGTGTGTGTTCAATTTTATGCTCCAGGTCATGATTTTGGCTACCATGGGTGGTCAAAATCGTGATCTGGAACATTAAATGGGAGATATTCACGATCTATGTCATCTATAGCGTTCATCCTTACGAATATCGCTTTTGATTGGGTTCGAGGGAATTGCCATGCTTAGTCGTAGATGTGTTGGAATCGGTGGATTTCGTTGTTCGAAAAGCCTAAATGTACCGTGCGAGATTCGTTTTTCTCCCTCAACTATGGATCCTTTGTTCTTCTTCCCAACAAGTTATATGATGGGCTTGTTTTGGGTCTCTATATCTTGCATTTAGTCTCATTCTTGCTTATTAATTGTGAGTCGACTTCTCACACATTCTCTTAGATAGTTTTTTTTTTTTTTTATAAAATAAATATGTACACTATTATTTTTTTAATTAATATCTACAAAATTAATAAAATCATCATAATTTTAGATGAAAATAGATTATAATTTTTTTGGTAGGATCTTACAATTCCTATTGCAATCCCCCAATTTACGATTTTGTGACCCCTTTCCAATCCCGATAGAATCTCGATTCTGACTACCTTGAATAGCTATTACATTGGGAGGCTTGCTTACAACTGCAGTGAATTATGCTTGGCCTCTCCTGTTGTCTATTACTTTGTTGTTATTTTAGATATACTACTTCTGTTAATTGAGAAGATTTACATTGTATTCAGATACTTAAGAATTAGATTAGATAGTTAAGGAATAGAAAAGGGTTTATGGTTGATGCTAACATGTTTAAATACAAGTTACCTTAAGAAGTGTACAGACACGGTTCAAACTACAAAACCAACTGCAAACTTCAAGTCATATTTTTTAATTATGTGACACTGCAATCAATACCTTCCACCCTTGTACATGCACAAGTAACTGTGGTTGATACTAGATGAAACATAAGTATGCCAGTTCAAATATAATGATGGTCGTTATATTATTTCAGCAACTAAAGTTTTCTTATTATCTTACAGCATCTCAAACTATCTGGATATCAGATGGATGCCATTCTGTTCACATGTTCACTATGGACATGGAAAATGCTTTAAATGTAGCAGACGTAAATGATGACGGTGATGAAAAGCTTATGCATCTCCAAGGTTTACACACTTCTGTTTACATCATTGGTTATTATTTTTTGAACCCTAATTTGCCAATTCTAGAAGTTACTGTGCATGTGTCTAATCTATATGGAGTAGTATGAAATAGACCTAGTTTCTGCTAATGAGTAGCATTGCAATTTGCAGCTCAATTTTGTCTTTCATAAGTTACTACTCCCTCCGTTTCTAATTATAAGCAAATTTAACTTTTTAGATTCATTCAATTAATGATGTATGTGGTCCATAATATAAACCACATACATCATTAATTGAATGAACCTAAAAAGTCAATTTTGCTTATAATTAAAAACAGAGGGAGTACATCCCAAATAAATATACATAATCAAGAAGATTTTAGAATAGAAAGAGGGTATTTACATAACAGGAGGTTGATAAATGTTGTTTATATTTTGAAAATTAGGAAAAGAATATACAATATAATAGAAAAAAAGAAGTGCCCACAATACTCAACGAATGCCGGGTACATGTAGCTTGAGAGGTTTGAACTGTCTGTTATCCCGGCCATCGGTGGCTGTTACAATGGTGTTGATGTGGCTACTAGATATCCATATGGCATGGCATTGAGTGGATGATGTTGTGTCATTGTAGTTTATTCTTCTCCCCCGCTACCCCTCCCCAATCCCATTGTACCCTATTTCATTGCCATCCTCTTCCTCATCCTCATCATCATTGGAAAAACTAAAAACCTCCATCAATACCAACAACGAAAAAGAAGAGAGCAGATGAAAAACTAGAACCATATGGAAAAACTAAAAACCTCCATCAATACCAACAACGAAAAAGAAGAGAGCAGATGAAAAACTAGAACCATATTAGGGGGAAGAAACCATAGCCATAGAACCTTCCTTTCATCTTCCTTCACCATAAAACCAAAAGCGACTATTTCCCCCCATCTGTTAGCATCTGAAACAACCGTAACAGTCCCAGACGGAGTTCCATTAGCCATGTTATTGTTTTTGTAATGGCCACTGACCGCAGGGACAAAAAATGGACAGTTTGAAAATTTGACAGATGAAAAGTGATAAAACAAATTTCAGTGACCAAAAGCAAAAAGGAGATATTTGAAGGGACAAAAAATTTAAGCCTTGCATTTTTAAGCTTTTTGTTTTAACACATTCATGATTTATAATACGTGTACCCTTGATATTCCTTAGTTTCAACTTTGCACTTGGTATTCAACTTTTGCAAATTGTAACTGCATATCTCTTGTAAATAATATCTGGATGAGGTTACTTTAACATAATTTAATGAATGCATAGCATTCTTTCTTCCAGTGTTGGAGTTGTATTTTTTATATTGGCATGTCAAAGCTATTATTAGACCTAGGAAAGTGTTGACTGCATATTTATCTAATTTTCCATCTATTGTTGAATAAATTCTCTTCCAAAATGCCTTTGGAGAGCTTCTGTCTCTTTTCTCAATTGTTTTCATAATCTAAGTAATTTCTCTCTATTTCAGTTACTCAAGTTCTTTTCTCCAGTGAGAAGATCCAAGATATCATTCCTATAGGTTCAAATTCCATTATGATTCTTGGACAAGGTAATATTTCCTTTCTTTCCGTTTATGTTCAATTCTAAATGCAAGGGCATTGTTACAATTTTTTCTCTTTCTCGGGTAAACCGTAACAAAATAGAAAAAAGAACGGAGAAAATAAAATAAGTGGCATGTCACAGTGAAGTCTTCATAAACTTTTCATTATGCATCTGGTGTGATATTAGCAATTTGAAGATTTTATCTTTTGCATACTCACCGTATAAAATTTTCACTGCTCAACAGGAAGTTTATATGCCTATGCAATTTCCTGAAGTTGCTTCGATTTTTCATCTTTTTCATCTGGTAAGCATTTGTCTCATTGTATATTCTCAATGATCTGTATCTTTAACTTCACTACAAATTTTGATGTAAGCTCTGTTTGTAGGAAATCAATCATCTTGGCTCGCTTGACGTTCTAATGCATACTTGTGTGGCTCCAGGATATATTGTCTTTCATAGTAAGTATATTATTAATTATCACAGCATACACTTATTTTCAGAACAATGAAACGTTGCATACTTGCATTAGATGACCTAAATATCACTTTTCTATAATTTTATTCCCTTTCCCCATCCTAAATTATGTAATAACATGGCTGGTATGTTCTTAATTGTTGAGTTAGGTGCTCTGGTTGCCTCACTATAGTGCATCCTTAAGATACTGGTGATCTCGAAAGGTATGTAAACTTCTCTGGTTACCTCGGCTCTCACCTGTTTCGAAACTTTTTTTTTGGTATATGTGGCTGCTAGGTGTCTAGGATATATTTAAGCTTCTTGATTGTAAAGTAACTCATCAATAATATAACGCGACCCTCTAACAGAATATATATATGTAATCATCGCCAGATAACTATTTGTTTCACCTTTTGATAGTGTTTATGTTTCATTAAATCATCGTCAAATGTTGCAGTTTTCCTTGTATATTACAACTCTAGTTCATAAAATGTTTTATTTTTTCTCTTTTGTAATGAATCTAACTAATACATTTGTTGCTGTTATTTTAGATTATCAGATTCATGGGACTGGTTAGATATCCGTGCGGTCGAATTCAACAGCTCAAAGCCATCGCAAAACCTGTCACAGCAAACTTCAAGATACATGAATACAACCAAAATGTTGGCTGTTCTTCAAACTTGTTTATTACAAATCTTGTGGAGGTTGGCTGAAATCATGGTTTTCTTGCCAAAGAACTGAGCAGGGTTGATATGAAGACATAATCTTGGCAATTTTGCTTCTCTGCTTGTTGGAATAGTTTTTCTTTGATTACAATTTTCTCATTCTAGCTGTGTTTGGTTCTTTTATGAAAGATGTTTTGTGGTGTTGGAGGTTTATTTTAGTTTTTTTTTAAGAGTTGATGTAATAATAATCAAATGAACATGTTGATGACCTATTATGTTTTGTTGTCTTTAATGCTTTTTCAATTATGATGATTTCATGGTTAATTTAATGCCTAAAGCATTTCCCCAATTCTAGTAGTTTTGCTGCTTAGGATGATTCGAGTGTTCAGGGTTTGCTTGGCAGATAAGTTGGATATAGGATTGTAGTGAAAAAGATAAATTAAAAGTTGCTCGTTTATGTAAAATTGATTTTAGTTAAAAAGTGAGTTGAGCAACCAATTTGAACATGAAAATCATGGATAGTCAAAGATGGCAAATCTTAACTTCAAGTTAGAATCAATCATCAAAATTAATTCTATTTAGAGACATTTAAATATGTCGAAATTGATTATGCATCTCTAAAATCAGTTTTGTTCCATTGAAAGTTGAAATTAGACATACACTATACACCAAATCTTTTGTTTTTCTGACACGTTTCTTTGAAGAAAAATGATATCTGTACAACTATTTTATGACAACTTTATTTTTGATATTCACATTATGTTTTTACTTTTTTCTCTATTGTTTTGGTTTCAGTGTCAATACCTACTTTTATTTGTAAATTTGTAGTTGTCTCAAAAGTTGTCACAAATGGGTGTTCATGATGCGAGATGAAATTAGAATCTCCAATTCGAGCTTGGAGTGGCTCCAGAGAAAGAAGGGAAGAACAAACAACACAAAATATGGACGAATCCGTTTCTGATTCCTTTTCTATCAAGTCTCTTGGTAATATATAGCCAAGAAAAAATAACACCTGTAATGGGATCATGCCACCTGTAACCAGACCCTTACATTCACTACAGAATTGTAATAAGATA
>Ga0315913_1010414_pt1 | contig 10711 bp, 8 predicted proteins | sample MpolsnodulesMG_FD_207736 | JGI IMG/M metagenome (GOLD analysis project Ga0315913, IMG submission 207736) | Medicago polymorpha root nodule microbial communities from Los Angeles, California, United States - small nodules | ecosystem: Host-associated > Plants > Roots > Nodule | place: USA... | reverse complement strand
GGAAAACAACTTTATTTTTTTTTTTTTTTTTTTTTTTTTTTTTTTAAAACAAATAGCAACATTTATGTGGAATGCAACGCAAGTTATACTCTTGAAATTATCCATGAAAAGCTGGATCAGTGATCGTATTTAAATTTATAACGAATCAAATTGATTTGATAATAAAATAAGATTGTTTTTTTTTATAAATAAAATAAGAAATTATCTGTTAATTTTTTAAATTAAAACAGTGTTAACGTGTTAATCCACAAAAAAAAATAAAAAATTGGGTTAACGTGTTTGGTATTTTCCGTTGCTTATATAGCAGTAATACTAGTACTGAGATTCAACACGCAACACGTATATTTTAGCTCTGCCGCCGCAACTCAACTCTGCAGCAAATCCAATGGTATGAGCCTTCTTCAATTATTATTTTTTCCTTCGATTTTATATTTGGTTTTGTTTTGAATAGGATTGAATTTAACTAGCATATAAGTAATTATCATATACATGTATAATGTGTTGGCATTTCAATCAATTAATATGGCAACACTATACACATGCATGGTGTAAAAATAATTGTATACGGCTGGGGTTCGAACCCCAGACACTTAAGGTGAATTCTAGCCACTAGGCTAAAAAAATAATAATAATTATACACTAACCTATCATACTAATTAAACTCCTGAATTAAACTGATTATTACTCTCTTAATAAATTAATTTATCTTGGCAATGCAGGATAAAGGTGGTGACGCTGGTCAGAAACAATTAACCATGGAAGAAGCAATAGCGTTTGTCAGTGATGTAAAAGTTAAGTTTCAAGACAAGAGGGAAAAGTATGATAAATTTTTGAAAGTCCTAGGTGATTACAGGGCTCAAAGAATTGACATAGGAGGTGTCACAACAAGAATAGAGGAGCTGTTTAAAGGGCATTCAGATTTAATTTTAAAATTCAAATACTTTTTGCCAAACCGATCTGAAAAGGAAGAAGACACTGATGAACAAAACCCACCTGATAGATTAGGGTCAGAAGTTAAACTTATGTCTCAAAAGGCTGATACAATATTAGGGAATTTGGAGGAGAAGAAGCAAATATAAGTTAGGATTCATATGCTGTGAATGTTTTTATTTTTATTTTTTATTTATTTCTTGATATTGTTTACCTTCAATTACTATAATTCGAAGAGTATTTTTATACTACATGTTGTGTGAGTATGTTTGTGTGTGTTGCTAATTGAATTTTTTCAAGGATATTTGGAAAAATGGCTGAGGATTATTGGACTGAAAGAGGCCTAGAATATACGTAACGTGGTCTTGAGTTAGTTTGAAGTAAAGGTTATTTCCTCCTTCGTCTAAGTTTGAACTCGATACCTTCTGTTGATGTATCCACCCCTAAACTTTTAATTTTTTGTAAAAATTGATTGTGTAAATTATCTGGTAAGTTGTTGTGTTTGTTCCAAGTAAAAAAAAAAAGTTGGTCAGAACTATCCAAAAGCATTAGTGTAACAAGGATTAACAGTAGGTTGTGTTTTGGTTTTAAAGAGAGTAGAATGTGTACCAATAAAAACAGTTTGAAATAAATTAAATAATTGTAAAATATAACGATTTGGTTTGATTTTTGGATGATCGGTTATGAATGACATGAAATTGATACTCAAACCCAATAGATATCAGTTTTAATTAGTTTGCCGTTTTTTGAATACTCCTGTTGCCGAATCAAAGTAATTTTAGGGCAAAATCCATACAACATTTTCCCAAGGTTGCTCAGTAGCTTCACATGGCATATATAACTTAGTTGTATATATAATATATATCCTTGAATTGTTCCTATAACTTTGTTGTATATAATATATACTAGGATTTCCACCCGTGCAACGTACGGGCGAATAAAGCTTTATTGTGGCATTAACAAAAGTTTACTCTAAACATATCACTAAATTAAAAACATATAATGCAATTCTTAGACAAATCAAATGTTATTGTCATCATTAAACTAAAGATGTCATTCAACCACATATAGTTCAATTTAATTTAAAGCAATTACATAACTATGACCAATAATGATTAAATGATTACATAAGTTATAAGTGACACAAAAAAGTAGTTGACATTTGGAAGAGCAATTAACCTAAAAAATCCTTCTTAAAAGATCTTAAATATTGTAAAGTTAAATTTCTACATTTAGTTACTTATCTTATGCTCTTATGACACATGTTAGTAAAACCCATAAAATAAAGTAAGTAAATCTTTACCCAAATTAATGTCGGTCTTATTTGTACTTCCATAAGAACATTTGTTTCTCTATCATCAATAAAAATGTTAAGTAAATTGTGCATAAAAAAGAGAAGTGATACGAATTTTCAACAGGAGAAATTGTATTAAGAATGAGCAATATAAAAAAGAAAACTAACACAGATCAAGTGATGAAATATATAATTCAAATGAGTCTGATAAAAGAGTATAAAAGCATAAAGACATCATGAATAAAATATGAAAAGATATAAGCTTTTTTTTTTTTTTTTTTGAACGGGAAAAGATATAAGATGCAAGGCAAACCATTCACAATACTTATTAGATCTTACAACACTGTATCAAAATACATTTGAAAAGTAATTCCACAAAATGCTTAAGTAAATCCAAAGTACCCTTTGACTTCTCTTTCCAACTACCATGTCATTCACCTTTGAACCTGTGATACTTTCCTAAACTGTCGGAACACAATTACAAACCTAATGTAAAGAAAGTCCTATACAGTGAAAGTTGAGTTGTTTGTCGAAATCAGAAGAAACCAAATTCAACTCAAATAAAACACAAACAAAATATACCATATTTGACAAATTTTGTGCTTCCGGTAACCCTCATGTTTTTTGAAAGGCTGATTGCAAAATTATCTCATTACAAACAAAATAAATAAACAAAACATAGAATGTATCATAAAGACTGCATAAAACTCTACAACCTTTTGTATTTTCTATGAATATAAAAATTCAGACTTTTTTTTTTACAATAAAAAAACTTCATACTTAATAAAAACAAAACTAAAAGAAATATAAAAAAAAATAAAAAAATCGTACACAATTCAAAAAGAGACTTGGTAAAAAGTTATTGTCGATGATAGCTTCAACATCTACTTCACAAATAAAATATACTTCAAAAAAAAAAATCTACTTCACAAACAAGTGAGCATTTGTTATGCATGCTTACAACAAATCATAAATCTTTTATATCATACTTTTATTTACTATCACTTTTAAGAAATTTAATCGGTTTATGATCTACAAATTTGAAAAAGAATCAGGTACACAGTTTATAATTTAAACACACACATGAGGATATGTTGCATCGTAGAATCTACAACTCAACATGTTTATGTCTAATAAGAATTTCTTGTCAACAATAGCTTCAATCTCTAACATAAAGAAGACACGAGTAAAGCAAATTGGGTATAAAAAAGACTAAACCTTGAACAAATGATGATGTTTAAAGTCTTCTATAAGACTATTTCTATGATTCTCCAGTATAGGCACAGTAGGTGGTGTGTGATAAATAGGACAAATCCACTCAGGTAACAACTTTGAGGACTCAGGCAGCATGTGCCTTTTATATTCAGCTTTGGCATCATTTTGTGTCCATCAATCTGTCCCCAAAATATACCATAATTGTTAGGATCTTTTTAAACTCTAAAATGGACATAATTTAAAGACAAATATATGATTTAACATCAAGATAGATCTTAATCCACACACTAAGAGACAAATAAATGGTTTAACATCAAGATATATGAAACCAAACTAAATCTGTAATATAAAATATTCCCAAACGAAAAATAGCAGCCTAATTATACATCCTACTAATAGCAAATGTCAACATTATAGTCTACCAAATCTTTCCACAACCCTAACATCAAATTAAGTATGTCTGTACATATTTGAGAATAAAACAAAGTATCTAATGTCCTGATTTATCAAAGACTTCACTAAAAAAGATTGCAAAGGACATATTCAGACAAAAAAGAATTACAGTTGCAGTTTTGTATCATAGTGAACTCAAATCCACCATTACATATTGTTTCAGCTTTTTAACCTTCCATTGATCCCCATGGATTATTTGTCCACAAATCAATAGTTATTTTGTTCCATCCCATCAATTTGATTTTAAGGTTAAAAATGATGACGATCTACTAAAAGTATCTAATTACTTAAGTTGCAGCAAAGGCTTAAATGAGAACTACAGTTTAGGATCTTAGTTTAGTTCATAGAACCGAAACAGCCAAAAAGCAAGGACATCAAAACAGGCCCTAAGATGGTTCAATAGATAAATGAGTCTATACGTTATAACACTGACAATTAGAACTCCAAACAAACAGATATAGACCTAATCAAAAGACTTAAAATTTACAAAGACCCTCCATATAAATCTGTGTTAACTTGCAGATGCTCTAAAATCGTGACAGAAGCCACATGTTTTTCTCAAAGAAAATCTTCCATAAACAATGAAAAGAAATCAATCCAAATTATCAAGATAAAATAATCAAGCAATTCCAAATGTTTCTATAGTTATATCCTAAGATTACAAACCAAGTAAAGAACTTCAGCACAAATGGAATTTCAATTTCTATTTTCAATCACAAAAGTTGGTTACATTAGATCAAAATTGAACACTTACTCATGAAGAATTTGAGCACAAAAAACGAAGGATGAATATTTACTCGTGATGATAGGGAAACAGTTTCCCAGAGATGGTGCCAATTGCACTGGCAGTGGAGCTGTTCATGAAATTAGTGAAACAGAAAGAAAATAAATGAAAAACGGTCAAAGGAAAGAATGTAAAAGGTGTTAAATTACATAAATCTTCTTTTGCATCAAAAAGAACTGTCTAACAATTACAAATGAGCCCAAGTGAACAACATTCAGCTATCAACAAACACCATTAACACAAATTCTGCACATCTCAACTCAAATTCAAATTTGAAATTTGAATCCTCCCCTTAAATTTTTCACTCTCTATTTCATTCTCTCTTTTCCGTCTTCTCTCCTTTTTTCTTTCGTTTTTTCAACTGCAATTTCACCAAATGCAATTCTCAACGAATACAATCCCTCATTGTCTCTTTTTCATCGTCTCTCATCTTCTCTTTCATAGTTTTTTCATTCTCAAATCAGAAATCAATATCTCCATTGATTTCAACTGTTTCCAATCACAAGCCAAATGCAACTTGAATTAGAAATCAATCTGAACCGGTAGATACTGTATTCATATTCGATTTTTCGAAATAGTGAACGATGCAAGCGAAGGTAAGAGTTTTTATTCCATTTCTGTTTTTAGATGTCTGATCCATGTTCATGTTCAAACTACATAACCATTCTCTTACTCCTCTCTGGTTTTGTTTTGCAGAACAATGCAAAACAGTTGCTTACTCCATTGACAAGGTATTTTGATGTTTTTCATTAGTTGTGGAATGGTTCTTGAATTTGTCTTATTTGTTATGTTTAGATTAACAAAAACTGTTGTATTTGAAATTATTGAATTTATTTGTGTTTACAACTTCCTATCAACAAGAGTATTTAAATTTTATTGAATTTGTCTTATTTTTACATGGTTTTGTATTTGATTTTTTTTTTGCTGTGAATACCACTGATTGTATATCAAGTGTTCAACCTCAAACAAATTTCTTTGTAATTCTGTTTGAATAGAAGTCTCTTGATTAAGTTCTTGAGCATAGGAAGTCTATTGCAATTGTGCTTGAGCATAGGAAGTCTCTTGATTAAGTTCTTGAGCATAGGAAATCTCTTGCAGTTGTGCTTGAGTAGTTTGAAGTCTCTTGCTAGTTTTAGCAGTGAACAATTGTAATCAGATACTACATTTTAGTGAACTCTCATTGGAAGTGCAAGGGGGACATTACTACTTCCGGTTTGTGGAAGGAACTTGTATAATTGCTTTGTCTCTCTCTCTCTCTCTGTTTTATTCACTGCATTTAGTTTCTGAACATCACTTCACAAGCTGAGTTCAATCTGCTTCTGAACAGTGACTTTAGTAGGAGAAAACGAAGAAAAAGCTAACACAATTCAACCACCCTTCTTGTGTTTTTCTCACCTTCATGTTGTTCCCACAACAATTGTAGAAGATGATCATGTTGAAAAAGTTCAACTTGATATTGAAGTTCAACCTGAAGGGCATGTTGAAGAGAATCAAGCCACTAGAACTTTAGTTAGACAAAAATTTGCTTCCACTAGATTAGCTGGACATGAAGTTACTCCAGATAATTTAGTTAATGAAGAAGGGGAATTTGTTCGCTTTGCACTATTAGTAGATGCAGAACCAATCAATTATGAAGTAGCATTGAATGAAGATGTATGGAAGAATGCTATGATTGAGGAGTTGAATTCAATCAACAGAAATAACACATGGGAATTGACTGAGCTGCCTGCTAGTAAGAAACCAATAGATGTGAAGTGGATTTTCAAATTGAAACTAAAGCCAAATGGTGAAGTAGCCAAACACAAAGCAAGATTAGTGGGCTAGGGGATTCACGCAGAAGGCTCGTATGGATTACTTTGAAGTATATGCTCCAGTTGCTAAATTGGAAACTGTGAGATTGATAGTTGCTATAACTTGTGGTAGGAACTGGCCAATGCATCATTTGGATGTAAAATCTGCTTTTCTAAATGGTCCTTTAGATGAAGAAGTGTATGTGACACAACCACCAAGTTTCAAAATCAAAGGGAAGGAGAATATAGTGTATTGATTACACAAAGCACTATATGGATTGAAGCAAGCACCAAAAGCCTGGAACAAAAGGATTGACAGTTTTCTTGTGCAACAAGAATTTGTCAAATGCATGTCTGAGTATGGTGTATATGTGAAGAAAGGAATTGAAGGTAATCAACTACTCATCTGTCTATATGTTGATGACTTGATAGTGACTGGTAGTGATGTGAATGAGATAGAAGCATTCAAATCATAGATGATGAGTGAGTTTGAAATGTCAGATTTAGGAAAATTGACATACTTTCTAGACATGAAATTTACTGAAGTTGCAGAGGGACTGGTGATGCATCAAATGAAGTATGCATCTGATATATTGAAGAGGTTCAATATGATGAACTGCAATCCATCATCATCACCAGCTGAGACAAATGTAAAACTGGTGATGAATGAAGAAGAAAGACCTGTGAATCCTACATTGTTCAAGCAAATAGTTGGTTTATTGAGGTATCTATGCAATAGTAGCCATGATATTGCATATGTAGTTAGTATAATCAGTAGATTCATGAGTGAACCAAGATTATCTCACCTATTAGCAGCCAAAAGGGTGATGAGATACATCAAAGGAACACTGTAGTATGGTATTTTATTTCCTAAATGTTTAAATGATTGTTCTATGGAACTGATGGCATATTCTGATGCTGATTGGTGTGGAGATAAGCAGGATAGAAAGAGCACTTCAGAGTACCTATTCAAGTTCTTAAATGCTCCAATTTCAAGGTGTGCTAAGAAGCAACCAGTTGTAGCATTGTCAACCTGTGAATCTGAGTACATAACAGGATGTATGGAAGCATGTCAGACAATATGGCTTGAAAATATACTCAAGAAAATGGAAATAGAGGTTAGCAGACCTATAACGTTATTCATAGACAACAAATCTGCTATAAGTTTGGCAAGAAATCCAGTTCTGTATGGGAGAAGCAAGCATATAGAAGCTAAGTTCCATTTCTCGAGGGAGCAGGTGAACAAGGGAGCACTGCAGATTGTTCATTTCTCTACTGAGCTGCAGCTTGCAGACATATTCACAAAGCCATTGAAGGTTGACAGGTTCATCAAGCTCAGAAGTTTGATTGGCATGAAGGAAGTGGAAACTTGAATTAAGGGAGGATGTTAGTTTAGTTGATAATTCAAGTTAGATTAGTGTTAATCATGATTAAGCTGATTGATTACACTTTGTTTTAGTTTGTTTTGAAGTTTTTTACAAGTTGGTTACAAGTTTTAAGAAATAAGGGTTATAGTTGTTACTTACTTGTGCTTCAAGTAACATAACATTAGTTTTGTATATAAACTCATTCTTTGTACAAATTTCAATAGAATCAATATACAATTTACTTTCATAAATTCATTATCTTTCTCTTCCCATTTTCTCAAATTCACAAATCACAAAACTCTCATAAACCCTATAAATTGAAAACTGCTTATGTTGCTTGTGTAACAAGCATCAATTGTTGCGCTAACAGTTTGTATATTATTAAGATATCTTTGAATTGTTCCTTGGTGACTATAAGTTCTAGTGAATTGAATTCCTTTTTTTTCTCTGTTCATTGAGTTCACCGGGTGGTAGAGGTACTAATTCGATTTTGACTTGATCTTTCACTTACATGTGAGTATTGGCATGATTGTCGTATAAGGCATGGATATCATATTGCCAAGGCCTCCTAAAAAGAAGGGGGCAAACATCCATAAGAATAACATCACGTCAAACTTTGAGATCATGGAGCTTTTGTCGATGGAAAAGATACAAGCCAATTTTGAGATACTATTACTTCATTACCTTTGTTGACCCGTTGTAGCCCTTATGAATGTGGGTGGTCCAACTTTGATTTCTCTACTAAAGAGTTTGACACAACATTTTTACAACTTCCACTAAAAAGTTGATTACATCACAAACCTTGCCTTTGCAAAGTGCAGCGAGTGTGGAAGATATTGTGTCTTAACTATGGTTCTTCTTTGACAGATTGCTGCGCGTAGCTACTTCTAACATATTCGTTAACATAAATTGGTTCTTCCATCTCATCTTCTTCTTAACAAAAAGATAGGGGATATATGATCACCTTGCCAAATTCCTCTCGAAGCATGTAAAGTATTCGTGCAAGACTTGTTCCAATTGATGGCCATACTAGTCAAATCAATGCAGTATCTGACCAAGAAAATAATATCATCTGAAAGGTTAATAGATCCAAAGAATCTACTCAACGTGATCATAAACTTTCACAAGATCCAAATTTAAAATAATATAAGATGTCTTTCCTTTCATATAGTTAAGTGAGTAAAATGTTTTCTGAAGGATCATAATATATCACCCAAAGTAGATCTTCCAGGAATAAATCTACTTTGATTTTGAGAGATAACGTACGACATAGTAAATAGTAATACGAAGTCTTTGAGCCACTATCTTCAGGACAATTTTGTAACAAACGTTGCAGAAAGCGATAGGGTTGAATGGGTTAACATTAATTTCATTTTTTTTGAAATCGTAATTAGTTGATGAATTTAATGAAATAATGTGTTTTTTTTTTTTTTTTTGTGGTGGTCAGAGTTTGAATCCCCAGACCTTGCATATATTATGCATTGTCCTTACCAACTGAGCTGAGCTTCACGAGGATAGTGAAATAATGTTTAAAAAAACTAAATCAATTCAAATTGTGAAATATTTAAAAAGATTATGACAATTTGAGAGTTTTAAAAAAATGAAAATGGTTTGAAAGGCTTAATTAAAATAATAAAAAGATTTTACCCAATAGAAAAATCAATTAAAAATTTGAGGGACTAAAATAGTTTTAAAAAAAATTATGGGACCAAATTTGTTTTTGGTTAAGTAACCTAGTGGCTGAAGTTCACACATTTTAATTGTGGAGAAATGTGGTGTCCATGTTTCGAACTCCGTAGACTTATGAGATCAAAATTGCACATAACTAAAACTAGATACCAAAATTTTAATTAATATTTTTTAGCTTTATCAATTGGTTTTGGATTATTTTCTTTTTATTTTATTCTGTCCTCTTATAACAAAAAGTAGCAACAACTATGTGGAATGTCTCTCTTAAAAAAAAAAAAGTAGCAACAACTTTGTGAAAGTCCTGTATGATTTCAAGGCTCTAAGAATTGATCAAGAAAGTGCCACGGCAAAAATGGAGAAGTTGTTTGAAGGACATTCAGATTTAATTTTGAAATTAAACACCTTGATGCTAAAGAGATCTCTAATGACTAACGATGGTCATAATGACACTGAAGCAAAACATGACATCAAACGGGATTGATTCAAGTCGGAGGTAATTGACCAATTTAATCAAATGCACAACATACTTGAGAAATTTGAGTCGAGAGTGATCGGTAAACTCAAACAAATAGGGTCAAGTGCTCAACATTCGACTAAAGCAATATTAGACATTGTAGAGAACATGAAAAAACGAGGCGTGATGACAAACTTGAGTCAAAAGTGATTGACAAACTTATCAAATAGGGTTGAGGGTTCAACATTCGTCTAAAACAACATTAGACATTGCGGAGAACATGAAGAAGCAAGTATAAACCTATTTAAGTTAGATTTCCTGGTTCTTCAAAAAAAGTTAGATCTCCAAACAATATACTATGAATGAATGCTTTTTTATAAAGTGCTTAGTTTTTTTAACCAAAAAAAGTTAGATCTCCAAACAATATGCTATGAATGAATGCTTTTTTATAAAGTGCTTAGTTTTTTTTATTGATATGTTTACTTCGATTGCTGTAACACAGAGTGTGAGTATTTTGTGGACGGGTACTATGGTGGATTTTCCATAATCATGGTTAGCCCCGGTAATTTTATCAAGTTATTGTGATACCAAGGCTTCGTTTGGATTGACTTATTTTGAGCTTATGTGGGCTTATCTACTCTCATAAGCCTTTTTAAAGGTGTTTGGGTAAATAAATAAAAATAGCTTATCATAGTTTCATAAGCTGCTTATGCCATATTTTAATAAGCCTAAATT
>Ga0315913_1010413_pt1 | contig 10711 bp, 9 predicted proteins | sample MpolsnodulesMG_FD_207736 | JGI IMG/M metagenome (GOLD analysis project Ga0315913, IMG submission 207736) | Medicago polymorpha root nodule microbial communities from Los Angeles, California, United States - small nodules | ecosystem: Host-associated > Plants > Roots > Nodule | place: USA... | reverse complement strand
TTTTAAAAATTTTGTTTTAAATTTTTGTGTATGACCAATTATTATTAATTGTTTATTATAGTTTTTTTTTTTTGACAGAAATTGTTTATTATAGTTGTTTGATTTTAATACGTCTTGATTTGAAATGTAGATTGATCCACGCCATCGCTATGGGCACAACTTGCACTATTATTATGAAGAATGGTGCAAAACTGATTCTGGTCAGCCTTTCTTTTACTGGTGAGAATTTTTTTCTTTTACCTAAGGGTTGAATTGGATATGATTTGAGTAATAAGACAGTTTTTTTATTGCTAATTTACTGTTGATATTATATTTTTATTGGCGAGATCTATTTTTCCTAAAGGTTGAATTGGCTATATGATTTGAGTACTGTTCACAGCCTTTTTTATTGCTTATTTTCTGTTCATATCAGATGATTTCAATGTGGAAATAGTGAAACATGATTTCTTTATCTGTAGCATCTAATTCTCATTAGTTATTTAGTGTTTTTCATACTTTCAATGGATATGCTTGTGCATTCAGTGTTTTCCATTTGAACTAATTTTCACATTGGTGCTTATACTCATCGACTTATAAATCATCACCTGAATTTTACATACTTCTTTTGGAAATAAAGTGTATCAGATTCAGAGGATACGGTGTTGAATTTTGCAGCTGAATTTTTCTCTCTTAATTTACAGGTTGGATTTGGGAAATGGGAGAACTTTTGATCTTCTTGATCGCTGTCCCCGAACAAAGCTCCGAAAACAATGCATAAAGTATCTTGGACCTGTATGTGCATGCATCTGTTTATTGGACTTAGTATTTTCTTTGTTTTGTTAATTGTAGTTGACATTGACTATAATATTGACTTATAGGTTCATTTTTTCAAAAGTTATTGCTTCTTCCTGCTTTTCTAACTAGTTGGTCATTTCTTAATAATTCGTAAATAGAATGAAAGAGAGCACTATGAATACATTGTCTGCAAGGGAAAAATTATACACAAGCAATCTGGTGATTTATTTCATACGAAAAATGACCCTGAAGATGATGCCAAGTGGATATTTGTAATGAGCACCTCTAAGAAACTTTATGCTGGCAAGGTAACAAATTAAGCTATGTCACTGTTTCAACTTTTCAATTTCTATTCAATTCAATCCTAATATAAATACATGGTTGTAACCCTGCAGAAAAAGAAGGGATTGTTTCATCATTCTTCCTTTTTGGCTGGTGGAGCTACCTTAGCTGCCGGACGGCTTGAAGCTGAGGATGGAATTCTGGAGGTATAATTAACTTCATAGGGTTCATGAGTCAATGTTTTGTTTTGTATTTTTTCCTGGGTGTATATGTGAATGTGACTATACACGTATTAAATTTCAATTTATGTGCGAAGATAAAAGTGTTTGATTTTTAGTAACTTTTACTTTTCAGTCCATCTCTGCATATAGTGGACACTATCGGCCAACAGACAACACACTCGATACCTTCTTATCATATCTCAACCAAAATGGTGTCAATCTTGATGAAGTAAAGGTAATTGATTATCTTCATAACATATTTATGACTTAACTATAGTATTACCGTAGTTTTTAATAGGTTCTTAGAATTTTTTTAGGCCAATGGATGTTTCTTTAAGAAGATATTAAACAATGATTTCATGTTGGGCAAACTTAATTTTGATAACTAATTTGGAAACGTGGTGTACTATATTCGTATACATTTTGATCTCGATGAGGTTGGTCTAGTAGAAGCATGCAGACCAGCGTGCTAGGTTCTACCTTTGTTGCTATGTCGGTTTTCACCTTCTATATTTGCGGATTTTATCCGAAAAATCTGATACATTTTTATTGAATATCGAATAACTTTATTTTTTGTTCTAGGTACACAAACCAAATGATGACACTGATATGTACGAGGATGGGATGCCCAGCGAGAGAACCTTAACATCTGAAAGTTCTATCACTTCTAACGGATCTGAGGAAACCGAGAATACTCCATCCGTAGACAAGAAAGACGCTCCTCAACTCAGTTTGGAGGTTGGTAGTTATAAAAGGACTCTATCAGCTGGTCTTCAGAGTCCAAGAACGGCCGAGGTGCCCAAGACCTCTATATTGCAAAGAATCAATTCCAAGAAGGGTTCAAAGTCGTTACAATTGGGACATAGACTTTCGCGTAAATGGTCAACTGGAGCTGGTCCGAGAATCGGGTGTGTTGCTGATTACCCTGTGGAGCTTAGACTACAGGCCTTGGAAATGCTTCACCTTTCTCCGAAGCTTCCACTCTCTCCCATGTCATACATGTCAGGTGCACTTATTTCGCCTGCCGCTTCTCCAACGCCCAATACCGTGCACATTTACAATGATTGAGAGTTTGGTTAATTGAATTACTTCTGATATTAGTATTATGTTTTCATCTCAGTGTAGTGATGCTTTAAGTTTTCTTTTTCAAATGTAGAGGACTTGGTGTTGTGTAATAAAATGAAATCAAAAAAATTCTTTTTCTCATCCACCTCATGCATGTTTCCACTAAAGTAGAGATAATTGAAGATGTGTTTAATGTGACCCTTGTGGTAGTATAGATTGGTTTAAATCTAGCCACTATTTTATGGCCAAGGTCATGTCATGCCATGCCACAACTGTCTTCCACAACAATTCTCCACGATTTTCATGTACTAATGTACTATCAATCAATTAGCTGCTGTACCATTTATTGCTGTTTGAACTTATATGAGAGACAAAGGCAATTTTAGAAGTATAAAATTGGCAAGTCTTGGATTCAAATAGATACACAAAAGAAGATTTTAGTGAATGTTTGGTTCCACTTTTAATAGGGACCAAAATTGACTCTGAATGTGTAGAATTCATTTGACTTTTGAGTAAGATTAATTTTGTTTTTAAAATTGATTCTACATTTCTACTTGAAGCTAGATTTGTAGTTTTTTTTATTATAAAATTGATTTTTACACACAAATTCATGTTCAACTTACTTTTACAAGAATGTATACAAATCACTTTACCTTTATGTAGATCTTAGGCAAAATCCATTTTACATAATTGATTCACTCAAAATCAATTGCTGTTAATGTAGAACCAAACATACATTTAGAAGTATTTGATATTGATAAATTTGATTTTGACATGTTCTTTCTTTTGGTTACAATTGGTAAGTCTATTATTCAGTTCACCATAATTATAAATAAATATATGGAATTAATTTTCAATCAAAATTAATATTATAAAATTAACTCATCTAAATTAATTTTTTTCCTCTGAGCACCAAACACACTTATAACTGCTTGCTTTTATGTCTCTCAAATCTCAGAACCAAAAAATTATAGTAAATTCATAATTTCATAGGAGCATGCTTAAATCATCAATTGACATGCTTAAATCATAATTTCATAAAACACTACACACATCTCTTGTGTCAGCTTACATGACATGTGTGATTTAATTAAGAATTTATCTTAATATCACATGAGTACATGACCAGTAATTGAATTATTTGAAGTTGACGTGAAATTTGAATATTCAACTGAATGTGGAACTTCCAGCAAGTAGCCAGAAGACAGAAAATGACACTATTTATAGGATAATATTAAGGGTTTGTGACTGTATCTTATGTTTATTAGACTGAATTTTTCCAAAATTGGCAATAAATTTATCACCTAAAATCAACAACTACTAAAGAAAATTTAAATGAATTAACAATATTATAAATTAGCAAAATAGATTAGACGAATTTAACTTATTAGTAACTAAGCATGACTTAGAAAATGTAGTTTCAAATATATTATTAAACTCTAACAGGTTTATTTAGTGGTAAAAGCACAAGTCTTGGATCCGAGTTTCTCTAATCCTCTTTAGAGATGTAAATGTATTGTTGTGAATTCGATGAAAAATCACACCAATAATAAACTTGATGTGTGGAGTAAGTGATAATCAAGCAATCAAAACAAAGTGTATGGAAATTATAATCACAAACAAAAGTAGAAAACAACGAGAGAAAGAAAGAGAGAACACAAGAATTTGTTTACCCAGCTCGGTCCAAATTGACCTAGTCTGGGGGAGAGAGCAGCCCTCCGCCCGTTTCACAATAATGATGAGTAACTTTACAAAAGAGATATCAATGGGTTACAAGAATAAGTCTCCTGCCTAATTCTACCCAAAACCCCAATCTCTTCCCGTGACCAAGAAACTCAATCCTAATAATGTTTCCCAAGGTGAATCAACCCAATCCTAGTGTTTCTTACCAAGAGCAAACTCTATACAAACCCTAGTTTTCTTATTGACTTCTAAACCCTTGTTTCAGCCCCCTCTGTCTCAAGAGTTACACTGATACAATGTCTATATTTACTCCCTCCGGTCTCAAATATAAGAAAAGATTCCTTTTTTAGGTTCATTGAGTAGTTAATGTATCTGGTCTACATTGTAAAACAGATACATAAATTATTCAATGAACCTAAAAAATAAATCTTTTCTTATATTTGAGACCGGGGGGAGTATAGTAAAAGTAACCCCCGTAAAATTGGAACAAATCTGGCCCAAAAATACGTTTCTGAAAAATACTGTTACGACACATCGGGCCCCGAATTCCTTCATTCGGGCGCCGATTTTTCACGCGTTGCCAGGCTGAAAAAACAGTGCAAATTCGGGCTCCGGACAACACCATTCAGGCCCCCCGAATTGGCAGTTTCCAAAAACCTCAATTTCTCCAATTTTGAGTCACTTTCGCAACATAACATGTATACTATATATTTTAATTATTTTTTGAGTTTTAGATCTTTTGCATCTTATATGAAACATTATCCTCTCACTCTAAATTTATCACTGTACAAGAAAACATTAATTTCATTAAACAAAATAAAGTTCCATGATAAAGCACCCTAAAAAAGTGGCCACACACGTTGAGTCAAAAATGAAATTGGCCACATATCAATGAGACAATGACCATGACCATGAAATTGGCATCATGGCTACTATTGTGACACCAGCATCAGTATATGAACTGAAGACTCTACTTTAAAAGTCACGCACGAGGCAAGACTATTGTTAAAGTTTGAGATAATGAGATGTTTGTGTAGAATGTACTTCTAGTGGAATTATCGTTAAAATTCATATTGGTTTCACTAGTGTGAACCTTATATATGTTTGGTATGACTAACGTGAATTATAATCAATCAAAAAAAGTGTATTGTAAAATGCGTTATCGAGTGTGTTGATGGCATTATTTATGTTTCTGTAAAAAGAAAATATTAAGAGGCAATAAACAGTTCTTATTCAAGGAATAGACAAGGCAATTAAGTCACAACAATCTACACCTCAATTGTACCACACACATTGAAGATAATGAGCTAGCCAATACCCAATCTCAAAAGGATGGTGATATGAAACAAACACGAATTAATGCCAACCAAATAAGCTAGGGCGTAAAAGTGGCATTTTGATTTGTAATGAAGTGAAGACCGACATCTTTGCAAAAAAGTGGCCTTCAGACATAATTCCATCTCCAATTTTAATAATGCCAAACAATTTAATTTCTCCCATATATTAAGAGTCACATGCAATAGAATGCATGCAAATAAATTAAAAGGTTAAATATGTTTTTGGTCCCTATAAATATGTTAACTTTTAATTAAGTTTGGTGGAGATCATAGGTACAAGAGAGCATTTGCCCAACATAGACAAATTAAGCAAATTTGACCATCTTAAAAGTCACCATTTTCTTAAATCAAGGAGACAATAACCATGTGATTCTACAATTTTATGTCTCTAGATTCTTTTTCTTTTTGCAGTAAAAAAGAGTCCTCTTTCTTTTTCTTTTTTTCATGAAACTGTAAGAAAACATGTCATTTCAAAAGCAGAAAAAACAAACTCACGTGTAAGAGTCTTGAATATTCTTTACCCAATTACTGTCAAGAATTCCTAAAGTTAATAAGGTCACTTGTAATCTGGTCTTTATTTCAGTCTAGAGCTAGCATCTTGAAACACCACAAAAAATAAATAAATATTATTATCTTTAATGAAATGATGAGTTTTCTTTGCCTACCTCTAAGAAAAAGATAAAGTCAATTAATTCCGATAGTCCACGTCGAGATCAGTATATCTACTTTTTTGACATTGAAGGAGAACACCACTCATCTTTATAGTGAAGAGTGACTTAGGTCATGATGGATAAGATTACTTAAAATTGCAAATTTAGTGGGACGTTTCCTACTTTGGCTAGACGTTTTCAAAACTTTTGAGTTTGAGTTTGAGTTGGACAATCAAAATTAGTCATATTTGACGACAACAAAAGTGTAGACCAGCTTGCTAGTTTCAGCATTTCAATGTATCTTATAGGTTTTTATATTTTAAAGACTCCCCGTAACAAACTTCAAAGTCTTATGAAATGTTGGCTAAAGAATACTAACTAAACTCCAAACCACTTGAATTAATTAACACCAGTTGGTGTCTTACGATCACATTGAAATGTTTCAAATATAAACGAATTTAACTATTTTTTATTGTATTTAATAATGTCATCCCAAAAATAATTCCAAATTAAATAAGTTTTATATAATAAGTTCCTACAAAGAGTAGTTTTGAATGTGTAGATTTTTTACAGTATCAAGAAGATTGATCACATTTAATTAAAATTTTTATTTTGGTCAAGACATATAATTAAAAGTTTTTAATAAGTATGAAGTTAAATAATTTTTTCTTTCTAATAGAGGGATTTTTTTTTTGGTCAATACCAGAGGATAATAAGTTTTTACAGACTAGTTACTATTGACTACGATTTTAACTTAGGTGTTGTCTGATCTATATTTACATATTCACATCTAAGGCAACTCCAGACCTAAAATTTACGTGGATAAAATGCTATCATCTCTTCAAAGCCATTTTCTTATCAATATTAGAGAAAACAATTTCCTGACAACGTACAAGTCCATTAGCTCCTCCAAAGCACAACCATCTCTCACTACCCTTGTTAATGTTCCATCTCACTTTATGCAATGCTGCCATCTTAGGAGGAAAGACCTCAGGAATAGTTCCAGAATCTGGCTTTTCATTATCAACTCCGGGTGTATTTGTCGGTGCACCATCTCTACAAACAAGAGCTGTGGTTTCAGCTGGTTTTTTATTTCTACTACAGCTTAGTTTTTGTCTTTTGGTTTGCTCCCGAGAAGACAATGCTTCCTCAGATACAGATTCCAAACCCATATTGTCACCATCACAAAGAGCTGCAACAAATTGAAGATTGGATGAATATTCTCAAAAAATAATGACAGTTGATCATATTAGAATCACATCATAATTAGCAAGGCTGACCTAAAATCTGACAATCATTAGTAGAAGCTTTTATCATTTGATTATACGCAATTCTGCTCTTGGATAATAAGTCTCGGAAAGATTCTGAATATCTGCCTCTTTCTTGCGGCTTCAATGGGAAAGGAGAGTTTGATACTGGAGTGTTGACAATGATAGTTGATTCCTCTTCAGTCACTGATCCACATAGAAAGAATGGAAGTCGATTGTGCGAATGATCAGTCTCCACTGATTTAGTTGTTAGCTGAATACATAAAACAAACTCAATAGTCATAATTATTTTTATTCTGGGATGGAGTGGTGGAGAAAATTCATGTACATAAAACATTAATCAAGGATTCCGTTACAACTACAAATTTGAGGAATATATGAAGCAACTAAACGAAAACTGGAGTCCTCTCAAATTCATACCAAGGAAAAAGATCCACGTCTCAGTTTTAAAAGAAAATGAGGGATATCAGTCACTGATCGATAACTGTCGTAAGTTAAGTACCTCATTGAGTCATTTCTGTTAAGGGCTCACTGTAATTTATTTTGTAGTTCTTAATTCATGTGAAAATAATAGAGTTCAACTTAAAACAGTGCTATGCAAGGGTTGAAATCTTGACTATTTTGGTCATATAAAGTTCTAATACCACGCCAGAAGAGGTGCTGTTAATTGCACGTATATCTCCAACAAAATGCTACTCTTACCTGAAAACGGACAGCAGCACCATCTGCACCACAATATGCAACCATGCCTGACATGATATTATAAAACAGGTCATTTAGATTTAGATGGTTAAGTAACAGTAATGTGCTGTTTAAGTAGCTCATTATGATATTCAGACAACTTAATATATATCATTACTAGATAGCTTGTTTACTGAGCAAAACTAACAGATGCTTTATGCCACACCGTATTTTTCATAGTATGCAACTTGCATGTTTATCTAAACCCAGTTTTTTCTAAAAGAAACAAGATCCATTTTGATGACATCACAGAAGTAATGCATACCGAAAACAGTACCTGTTATCGGTGACACTTGAACACTCCAAATGGCATAAGATGAATACGTAGTACCATGCAACCAAGGTTGTTTCTTTCCAGTGTATATCGTTCCGGTGACAGGGAGGTCATTTGCAGCCTTCGCCAAGCTAATGGTTTTCATTGTTCCATCCTCAAAACACATAATGATACAGCTACAAAAGCATAAACAAAATAACTCAGTTTACTATAACAACGAGCTCAGACATCATACGATCCTATTAAAATCATGGATTACCTTGGCTTTGACTGCCAATCCAGACTGTAAATGATTCTCTGGGAAGGTTGGAGGAGCCTCAGAGGACGAAATGGATTACTACAAATAAATTTCCATCATGATGCAAACAATTGGAAACAAGTTTAACAGCCTCTAAGGCTGAAGGTCCAAATATAAATCAAGAGATGCTAATAGTTGTAATTTCTAATCAAGGAGACAGCAAAGCTAACAAAGACATGCACATATAGATAATACAAAGAAATATTGACTCTACAGTTGACTCATTCGCAATGCTTACATTAAGAATGCAAATGAACTGAGAGTAAATTCAAGAGGATGCAATATTAAAGAAGACATATGTATGCTTATATTTGTGTATACAAGTCAAGTTTACCAGTTCAAGGTTCATGGAGAGAACATTATTTGCATGTAGAATGTAAATAGCCACTTCACAAATAGATAAAAACAAAGAAAAAGTGATAAGCAATTTAGCTGGGTTCTGCAGTCAACAAAAACTCTAAATACCTACTACTACTTTTCCTTAGCAGTAAAATACATTCTAAAACCAAATAAAAGCAATTCTGATCACAGGTCAAATGCAACAAAAAAGTGATTTGAAGTAGGAAAAAACATTTTTTTCAACAGCACAGACAAACAATAAAAGCACCATCAGTTTTAAATTTGCAATAAGCTATTTTGAGCAGCAGTAGTAATGTTACACAGAACATGCTTAGAACCAAATGTTGTCAGAACTCAGAGCATTCAGGTTATCCTGCTATTATTAGTCCTGTTGTTAGTCTATTATTACCCTTTTTAAAGACATGTGACTGACATTTTGATTTTCTAGATCACTTAATGTTGTTGGGTTGGGATTTTAGCTGGTTCCAAGTGAATGAAGAGATGGCAAGAGTGAGGGTCCACATTCTGGATCTACATTCAGAGATATATGCACAGCATACCAATTTTGCTGGTCCACCCAACAAGTTGGTTGTTAGCAAGGGTTTTCGGGAGATAAACTAAGATACTTTAAGTCTCCAATCTATATCTATATACAAAGAACTCCAAAGGTAACTAACTTAACTTAACACGACAAAGCCATCCTTAACAACCATATTTTTTTGAAGGGCCATCCTTAAGAACCATGTTCTTTTCAAATTTAAATATGAATATAAATCTACACCATAATTAAAGGAAACTCCAAGACTAGTTAATAAATTTGGTTGGAGATTTTTCTGTTACAAGATTACCTTTAACAACACAAATCTTTTCCAAATTTAAATTCAAAACATACAACAGAAATTTTTGTTTAAACTAAAATTTAGATAAGTTTAGATAACATTGATATTATAAAACTGAAATTGAATAAAGTTAAAACAAATATATTATACAAGAAAACATAATAAATATACATAGAACAATGCTTAATAAAAAAAGCGTATAGAATGCTTGTCTTTCTGCTAGTATAATACTACTGAGAAAAACTCAAGTCCCGCACTGGATAAATATGATTCTTGACAAGAATTTCTAAAGAGAGGCAATCCTCACCTTACAAGCCGGTTTTGTAAGGATGAGTTAGGCCCAAATTTCAACAAATACAAAGATATTGTAGGAAAATACCTATAGTTCAAAAAGAAATAAGAAAAAAAAAACTCACCGTAGGTCCCAAAACTTGAGGCCTTCATGTCCTGCGGTTACTATTAAGTTAGAAGTCTCTGGATCACTGAAACATTATAACAAAAAACCAAATACTATTAAACATTTCAAAGGTAAGAGGATCGTCAAAGGATGTAAATATAGCTCATTTCAGATGTAAGATATTCGTCGGTGTAATAAACCAATGCCTTGTTTATTGAAGTAATCTTCATAAAAACAAGGGTGCGTGTCTACACAATGAAAAGAAAATTGCAGCCTTGCAAACCATGTCTGAACACAAATGATGCTAGTTTTATTATTACTGAAAGAGTTTGATTAAAGAAAGAAGACAGTTAGTTAGAATTGATTCCTAGCATAATAGTCAATCTCCACAGTGATTTCAAAAGCGCACACACACACACATAATAAAGAAATAAGTTAAATAAATCATCTGGAGGAATTAAATAGATTAGGTTTTAGCTGCAGTATCTATTAGAGTTCTTATTTACCAATGAATTTGATGAGGGAATGCAGACGTGAAAATCG
>Ga0315913_1010412_pt1 | contig 10714 bp, 6 predicted proteins | sample MpolsnodulesMG_FD_207736 | JGI IMG/M metagenome (GOLD analysis project Ga0315913, IMG submission 207736) | Medicago polymorpha root nodule microbial communities from Los Angeles, California, United States - small nodules | ecosystem: Host-associated > Plants > Roots > Nodule | place: USA... | reverse complement strand
TTACCATAAAAGGAAACTGTTTTTGACTTTATTATAAATTAATTACACAATTTCAATGCATTAATTACTATATAATTTCCTTTTTCATATCCTTAACCAATGCCCCGAGGGCACCGGTTAGCATTTCCCTAAAAGTATTTATATATTAATAAATGATAATTTGTATCATGTTTGTCCCTTTACTTTTCCGTCTATTTACAATTATGTCATCTTATTAATATACGTCACTGTTGTTCTGAAAATCTGAGCAAAAATAGAATTTGAAAGTTCCTTAAACTTAATTCAGATTATTTAATTCGAACAAACAACATTTTGAAAAGGAAAAAAATAGGGCCCGTGGAAAAATCATATGATGGAAAAACAATAGTCTAACAACAATGCTTTCAAAAAAAAATAGTCTAACAACAATTGACTAGTCTAAACGCACAAGAAGGCCAAATCCAAAGTAACATAGTTTATTTGCAACAAAGAAAAATAGTATCTTATTTTCGGAACTGAACCCTCTCCACTAGGTGATTGAAAGGCCACCCCAAGGATGTCAACCGGCAAGTGAGGCGATTGTCTTGGGCCTAACATCATTTTAGGCTACAAATTTATTATTTTAATAAGAGATAATATAATTTTATCAATATTAATTGTTTTAGGTCACATGGTATGAAATCTCATATAGGGTAAAAAAAAAAAATTTGGTTAGGTAGACCTAATGGCTAGAATTCACCTTCTAAGGTGAATAAATGAGGTGTCTTACCAACTGAGCTATGCTCACGGGAGATAGGGTAAAATTTACTCATTAATTTTGTTACTAATTAATTTATAAAGAAACTATTTAAAGTGGTTCGACGCAAATCTTGATTGATCATTTAAACATTTGCCGCATATGATAGCACAAATGAGTGATTGATTGAGATGGGACAACATGGGTAAAAGACATGACAAAGATTTGTGTTTTTTTTTTTTTTGGTTTCCTTTTTGGTATATATAGAGAATCACGAGATTTACTAAAAAAAAAACAAGTAAAAGTAAAACCACGAGATACGGTTCTGACTATATTTACCCAAAATAATAATAAAGATACACTTCTTATCTGACTACAAGTAACATAGATCTCAATTCTCAATCTCAACCGACACAAACTCAAACCGAAGCTTCTCAATTTCAGCGTCTTCTCCACCAACCCAATTTTTCAGATGTACGTTTTCCTTATTCTCAATTTATTCAATTCTGTTTCTCTGTTTTACTTCAATTTAATTCAATCAAATGCTAATATATATGTTTCGTTTGATTGATTATATATGTTGTTAATTCAAATTCAATCAAACTCTGGTGTATGTTGTTGTTATTGGTTGCAGTACCAATGAAGATGAGTAAAAAATTCAAGAGTGAAGAGGAGTTACCTGATTGTGTTATATCATATATCTTTTCAAAGTTAAGATTGAAGGATTTGGTGAAAACAAGTGTATTATCCAAACGATGGCTTCATGAATGGAGATTAAGAATTGACCTCAATTTTGATCTCTATAACATGTTTGACCTTGACTATCCACATCAAGAATTACCACAAAACCTTCCAGTTTCAGTTTTTAAAAGGTTTCAATCGAAATTCGTCACAAGAATGGATCAATTCATTCTGCATTATCAAGGTGACATGATCCATTCACTCCAAGTGAATTTTCCATTAGGTAATCGACATAGTGATGTCATTGATAGATTGATTACCAAAGGAATTGCTAAAGGTGTCGAACGTATTGAACTGCTTTTCTCGTATCAAACTAATACTAATTTTGAAATACAGCCATACAAATTTGTTTTTACACTCTTATTTGGCAATGATTCTTTGACGTATCTGCACCTGCAGAAGTGCCACCTGGTAGCACCTATGAAATTATCTGGTTTCAATAATTTGAGAACTCTTGTGCTGCATTTTGTTGTTGTAAAGCAGGATTTGCTTCAGGGTATGTTGTCCAGTTGCATCCATCTTGTTGACTTCACCCTTAATGATTGTGAGTTCAATTCTGACTTGAAAATAATTAGTCCGACATTGTTTCATTTAAACATTGTTAACTGCGGGGTTGAAATTGGGAAGGATAAGAATATAGATATCATTGCATCAAATCTGTCGTCAATTGAATATTCTTGTAATGGCTGTGAGGTACACTCAATGAACATTGAGGCTCATATGTTATCCAAGTTTAGCTACAGAGGTAGAGAATTTTCTAAACATATTGGGTTTTCTGGATTGAAGAATGTGACAACAATTGTGTTCGATGGACTCCATGAATGTATATCGGACGACATTGTGCCTCATTTGTTTTCTGAATGTCTCCAACTTGAGGATGTCACCTTTAAGAATTGTTGGATGATATGTCGAATGAAAATCATCAGTCCGAAGCTGCGACATTTGAGCATAATTGATTGTAGCTATGATGGCATGTCTCCTTATAGGATGTCTATTGATGCATTGAATCTCTCATCCTTTGAATATAGTGGTTACACGAGGGTATTCTCTGTTAATGCTCCAAGGTTATCAAAGGTTTTTTGGAATGCAACTACCAGAGAAGCAACTCCATTTGCCATTCATCCATATGGAAGCTTACTTTATATTGAGAATTTAACTATGATCATGAGCACTTCACAGGTGAGTAAGTTAAAACTCATGTTTGTTGCTTGATGTTTATTGTTGAAAAAACCCACAAATAACAATTACCTTTATTGTTAATGGTGTAAACAGGTAGAGAAATTAACGGAGCTATTGGTCGAATTTCAAAATCTAAAAAATTTAGAGTTATTTATTGAGGGAGCATATGATCATAATCTCGACTACTTTTGGATTTTAGATATTGCAATGGCTTCTCATCATCTCGAAAAACTTTCTCTGACGGTGAGTCATTTAACTCCATTTGTTTTAGGTTCTTCATTTTTTTTGGCGAATTGTTCATTTTATTTTAAATGTTATAATTTGTTTTTTTAATGAATTATAGTTTTGTAGATGGTTTATATATAAATCAATTTGATGAAATTGATTCTGATTTCAACTAGAAACTTTATTTTCCTTGATATAATTTAACTGAAATAAATAGGTAAAATTCCATATAGCATTTATATATTTTATAGTAGCAAAAAAAATGATAATTTATAATGATCTTCATTCATTTTTCAATACGCTTAATATATGATTATTGTAAGTTTAATTTAATTTCTTAAATCAATTTTCAGTACTAAATGTTAAATTTATATGTGTATTCTAAAACTAGTGAACCTATAATTTGTCTTGTAAACAGTTGACAGAGGTCAGAGTTTGAATCCATGATTCCTCACTTATTTATTCTGTGTGAATTTCTAGCTAGTGCACTATTTGTCAAAAGAAAATTGGAACCTAATTTAACTCAATTGGTGAGTTATAGTTAATTAAATTACAATTCAAGGTTGTAACTGATCAAGTCCTTGAATCATGTAATCCATGTGCAATGATATTACAACCTAGGTCTTTTTTTTTATTTTGACAAAATTACAACCAAAGTCTTGTGTGGTCAGAAGACTTACGCTCTATTTAAGATTAAAAAAAAAAGTAGAAGAAGAAAGAATTAAACAATATATATGATTTTTAAAATAAAAAATGGCGTGTATTTTTTTTTTATTTTTGCACACACACGTCTCATAACGAAGTAGTTTTTTTTTTTTTGAAGAATCAAAAATGGAATATATTAACAACGGTGATGGTTCCTCTTTAGCACAAGGTGTACTAAAGAAGCCACCCCAAAGAACAAACAGCCACAATATAATTACAATAAACAGGTTAGTCGATACCCAAACAAAATAACGGGTCCGACCACAATCTAATCGTGCCATAAACAAACTTGGCATTGTTAGCTTCCAGCTACCAAAGGGAATTGTGCTTAACCTTCTCCAGAAGACCTATGATATTAGTTTGGATATTCTTAAATATTCTATTATTGCGTTCATTCCAAACTATCCACACACACAGTAACCAAAGCATCTGCATAAATGACCTGCGCTTTGTAGACCCTCCTATAGAGTTAGTAAACTGAAAAAAAATGATCATGGAGGGTAAATGGATCGACTCCGGAAATGCCAATCCAATTCCTTATGTGCTGCCATAAGGATCCAAAAAGTTCACAATGGAGAAACAGATGATGTGCCGATTCGTCGTTGCCACACCCTGCCACGCACGTGATAGCCTCTGATGGAAGAATGCCCCGCCGTAAAAGATTGGTTTTCGTGGGCAGCCTATCTCGAAGCAATCTCCAAGCAAGAATAGACACCTTCAAGGGAACCTGCTTATGCCAAACGAGATCTTCTGTTACATTAATTAAAGGTGCACCCTGAAACGTTAGTATCTGATAAGCACCACGCACTGTATAGCCTCCCGCAATATCCGGGGTCCATTGCCACCTGTCAGAAACATCAGTATGCACAACAAAATTGTTAAGTATAAGACGACACTCGCCTAACATCTCCTTCTCCCACGCCAACAACGGTCTCCTCCAACTCCACGCATCTCCTCCTACCTCCCAACCTAGAGTGTACATATCAGACACCGTACTCAACTTATTCAAAGCTAAGCCAAATAAACGGTTAAACCTCCTACACAACGGAAGATCACCTATCCATCTATCATACCAAAACAAGGTATTCGATCCATCTCCTACCCTCCTCGCTACCCTATCATCAAACCAGCGCCCCCCCGCGACACCATTTCCATCCCTAATCTTCGCTATCTCCCGCCACCACGAAGAAACACTCCGGCCCCCTACCTCCAACCTCCCAGCCTCCTCTCCATATCTCGCCACCAAAACCCTATACCATATCCCACCTCTATCAACTAACATCCTCCAACACCTTTTTCCTAACAACGCAAGATTAAATTCCTTCAACTGCCTCACCCCCAACCCCCCATACTCCTTTCTAGAACAAAAATAGCTCCAAGCGATCTAGGAAACTTTCCTGTTATCCTCACTCCCTCCCAAAAAAAAAAATTTAAACATAGATTCAATGGAAGAGATTATACCTGACGGAGCTTTGAAAAAGGAAAAAGCATAGACAGACAGGGAGGTCAGGACAGACTTAAGCAAAACCAACCGGCCCTCAAAAGAGAGAAAACGACTATGCCACCCCGACAGTCTAGATTTAATTGTATGCAAAACACGGTCCCAAAATGCTAGTTTTCTTGGGTCACCACCAATCGACAAGCCAAGATATAAGAAAGGAACCTTACCAACCTTACAGTGCAAAATAGATGCCGCCTCGTTTAACCAAGAGTCCGCTATATTAATTCCAACCAGTAAACTTTTATGGAAATTTACTTTCAAACCTGACATCGCCGCAAACAAGGACAGGACCGCCCGTAAAGATCTTACATTGGCCTAACTCTTAGCACCCAAAAGCATTGTATCATCAGCACACTGTAGGTGGGAAACCACGGTATCATTTGCGTGACCCACCCCATATCCAGTGAATAAATTGTTCTCAACCAACGATTTCATCATGACGTTCAATCCCTCAGCCGCCAACAAGAAAAGAAAAGGTGACAGAGGATCTCCTTGTCTCAGGCCCCTCTTTAAAGGGAACTCATCTGTAGGACTGCCATTTACTAGAACAAAAGCAGTGGCAGTCGACACACACTCTTTTATCCACTTTATCCACAGAACCGGGAACGCCATTTTACTCATAACTGCATCCAGATAATCCCAATCTTTCGAGTCATACGCTTTCTCAAAACCAACTTTAAAAAGCATCAACTCCTTCTTATTTTTACGAGCCTCATCCACCACCTCATTTGCAATGAGTATCTCATCAAGGATCTGCCTATCTTTCACAAAAACAGTCTGAGTCTCTGCTATCAAACTTCCCATAACCATTTTCAGACGGTTTGCTAACACTTTCGACAATATTTTATACAAACAACCCACCAAAGAGATAGGCCGAAAATCATTTAAACTCTGCGGGCTATCCACTTTAGGAATCAGAGCTATGAAAGTAGTATTAATACCTTTTGTTAACTTGTCGTTCCTGTGGAAATCATGAATGAAACACATAATATCCCCTTTCAAAACTTCCCAAAACTCCTTAATAAAACCAAAATGCACACCATCTGGTCTGGGACTTTTGTATTTATCACAATCCCAAATTGCGGTCTTTACATCATCAACTGAGAACGGTTTGATTAACCCATTTCCATCCACATAAGATAAAATTTTAAAAGCGAAATTATCAACCCCCGATCTATTAGTATATGAAGCCGCAAAATGGTCTTTGAAATGGGAGAATACTGCCTGGCGAATAGGTTGAACTCCTTCGATAAGAGAGTCGTTGACCAAGAGTGACACAGTGGCATTGCGTCGCCTTTGACTAGCTAAAACCGAATGAAATACTTTGAGTTAACATCTCCATCCTTCAACCAAAGTAACCTCGACTGTTGCCAACTGATACTAGTATTAACACGAGACAAAGAATGAATGTCATGCATAATACCCCTCATTTCATCTATATCTTCGACTGACAACCAACCAACCGCTCCTTTATCATCAAATTCCGACAATCGAGTTTTTAATGAATCAATCCTACCCGAAATATTTTTAGCATGTGTCGAATGTCATTCCTTCAAAGCTACCTCTAACAATTTCAATTTTTCTTTGATCACAAAACCGCCCCATCCCTCAATTTGGAAGGAATGCCATTTTTCTTTAACAAATTATGTGTAACTCGGCACATCTTGCCAACATTTCAACATCCTTGTCGGTCTAGGGCCCCAATTTTCCTCATCAATAGATAACTGGAGCGGACAATGATCAGAGAGACCTTGAAGTAGGGCTACCTGAAAACAATTTGGCCAACATAAGCACCATTCTTCTGACAACAAATACCGATCAATTCTGCTCATAGACGTACCATCTCCCTTAAACCACATAAAACTACGCCCACTTAACGAATTAGTTACTTTATAGCTTATACAAGTTAAGCTTCTTTCTTTTAAAAAAAAAAGTTAAGCTGGTGGGTTAATTAAGTTTAAAACGCTTGATAAAATTAGTGGTTGAATTAACCAATAAATATAAAATAAAAAAATGTATAATTTTAAATTATTTAGAATTTCGTCAATTTAAAAAATATGAGTAAAAATGAGAGAAATTTTATGTGATAATCTAAAATACTTCTTAAATTATGACATAACCTCGTGAGAAAAGAATTGTTATCAGATAACTTCTTTTTTTTCTTTCAAAAAAAAAAGATAACTTTTTTTTTCTTTCTGTTATTTATGTAAGCATTATACACGGTAAGTTGACTTTATCCTCGACAAACATAACCGTAATATAATAAACAAGTTCTTATTTTAACTAAAATAATGATTTAAGTCTTGCATTAGTGTTATATGAATGATATAATTTTAAGATTTTCATGTGTGTATTATCATTATGATAGTTATTTTTCACTTTTTCAGATTGAAAATTCACATATGGAAAATTCACATATGATTGGACTTCAGAGGAAAAGAAGAGAATATGCAGGATTTTTTCACAATGATTTGAAATATGTAGAGTTGCATGGTTGTGTGTGCACAATAAATGTAATCGAGTTGGCTACTCACTTGTTGAGGAACGCAGATTCGCTTAAGAAAATTACTTTTAGTTCTCTTGACAAATTTTATATGGGTGCTGGAAGATGGACTAAGGGGTCTAATGTTTGTTGTTGGGGGTTTAAACGTAATTTCATTCATGAGATGCTTAAAGACGATGTAAATGAACATTGTCAGCTAACAATTGTGTAGGTTAATTTATTTATAATGATTTTTGTATTATTATTAATTAATAACATTGTATAATTTACTTTGGTTAGGAAGGAATCATTGTAGTGTTAAACAAAGTGTTTGATTCGTTTTGTGATGGACAAAATTGATTTTTGACCGAATCGGTTTATGTTTAGATACAATAATGCGTAAGTGGTTGTTATCAACCAAAATACTATTTAATGTAGAATTGATTCTATCTAACCTCAAAAGTTAGAAATTGTAGCTTCAAAGATAACTGATTTTGGAGGATGACAATTGATTTTGAAGAGGAGAACCAAACAAGTTGGTAGAGCTCGTTTTCACGATGGAGGCAAAAAGAAGCGCAAAGTATATTGCTATGTATGGTATTCCCCCCCACCCTTTCTCCCTCTCCCTCTCCCTCTCCCTCCCTTCTCCACCATCACTTCGGAGTCAACCCAAAATCTGCATTTTTTGTCGTAAATTCTCTTCCATCGTTTCATCACCTAGTCCGAAACGGTTTTGTTTCCAGTACTTTAGGTTACACCCCACTCTTTACAACATGAATCTCTATTCGCCTATATTAGGAAGATTTTACGATACTAGATTTGAAGATCATCAACCTCACTTTCTTGAATCTTGTTTTCTTTGCAAAAAGGCTTTGGGAAACCAAATAGACATCTTCATGTACAAAGTCATTGATCAATTTCCTTAATCCATCTTATTATTCCCTTAAGTAGTAGACTTGATAAGAAAAATTCTTTGATATGCTTTTGATTAGATATATTTTTCCATTGCAGAGGGGACACACCGTTTTTGTAGTGAAGAGTGTAGGTGAGAAAAAATTGAAATTATGAAGCAAAGAGAAGAATATGAACATTGCTTTGAGAAAAAAAGGAGCAAAGAAAATCTGCTTTTTTTTTTCCATACAAGGAAGGTTGCTGCCGCTTAATTAGAACATAGAAGTTGAAACTGATAGTTAAATTTCAAAATTCAGTATAAATTATAAAATAAAAAAAAGAAAAAAGAAATAGGCTTATATTAAAATGGGTGGATTCTAGGGTGAGGGTCCAATTAGGTCCCTCACCGGTGAACCACGAGAAAAACACCAATAGATTAAATAGGTGGTTCAGATTTATTTAAATTAAAAGAGGGAACATGTAGAACTGCTCACATTCAATCATATCCTGTAATGGTTTTACCCTGTGTTACAATTCGTGTAGAAATTCTTCCCATAATCAGATAACTGCTCTTCCCCTCAAACCATCAAATTTGTAAATCAAATTACATGAACCCTAAACTTAAAATAAAAAAAATTCTTCTTCTTCAAACACCAATTCCCCTAAGAGATAACTGGGCTAATGCAGACAACTGAATTAGATGTCACTTATAATGTATATTCTTCATCGAGTTGCTTTTGTATATGTAAAAGAATTAGTATTTGCGATGGAGCCGTTCTAGCGGGGTTATTTTGGAGGAATTGGAACAATTAGTGTTTATGTGAAGTTCCAATCAAAAGGCTACATATTCATGCTGTTGGTAATTGTGGAGGAACGTTTGTGTTCGTGTAGAATGGTACATCCACTGTGTGTATGACTGAAATTAAACACTGTTTCTGCTGAAGGTTCATGTAATTTGATGGTTTGAGGGGAAGAGCAGTTATCTGATTATGGGAAGAATTTCTACACGAATTGTAACATAGGGTAAAACCATTGCAGGATATGATTGAATGTGAGCAGTTCTACATGTTCCCTCTTTTAATTTAAATAAATCTGAACCACCTATTTAATCTATTGGTGTTTTTCTCGTGGTTCACCGGTGAGGGACCTAATTGGACCCTCACCCTAGAATCCACCATTAAAATGGGTAAAAATTCAAGTTCTAAAACAAAATTTAGAGGTCAATATATGTTAAAGTCTTTTTTCCCATAAGTTTTTCCTTTCATTAAGAATTTCCCGGTTGTTTTGGATCAAACAAATATTTTCTCACGTAAAAATCACAACATGATTAAGGATGGCAGTGCTTGGTGTTCCTTGTCATTAAGATACACCGACAACACCAAATTCTTTTTTCAATTATCACTTTCCTTATTCTCTATCTTCTCTCCATCACCATCCTCTTTCTATGTTCAGAGAATACACTACAAGCACTATACAAAAGCATCCTCAAGTTTTGGCCTCCATTAAAGCTTATAAATACAATAAATACCCTTATAAAAGTATAGATATACTTCTCCCAACATTATTAACATTCAGATGGGCACTTCATGTCTCATTATTTATACTAACGTTCATATGGACACTTCATGTATGTTTTTTTACTCTTTTTATTGTGCTAATACATATAAATTATGAATAATAGTTTTTATGAAATTTTGATTTTAATTCAAATTATATGCAGAAATATTTTGCACTTTCATAATGTAACAGATTATACTTATCTTTTTCAATTACATCAGCAATATAGCAAATATAATACAAACTCTTGTCTTTTTAAATCACACAAACAATATAACATTCTTGTAAACAAATTTCGTTAAAGGTATGATTGGAAATGAAAAAATACAGCAAAAAAAACAATGTATTCTCCTGTAGATTCTATAGATATACTTGACAAGTTCGTAACGAGATATACGTGGAAAAAAAAAACAAATACTAACGAGATATGCTTACTAAACCCTAGTTTTTTAGGTTTTCCATCCAAGTCGGTCCCCTTAACACAACACAACAAGCATCTCAATTCAAACTAGGAACGAAGATTCTCACATTCAGCGTCTTCTACAACAACCAAGTAATTTTCTTTTGCAGGTTCTACTTGCAATTTTAAGTTATTCAATTTTGTTACCCGTTTAACTATAATTGCTTCCTGTGGTGTATCTTAGCATCATGAAATTAATACAATTAATCAATTATAGTTTTTGATTGATTATGCTTTTAATTTAATTATAATTCTGGT
>Ga0315913_1010409_pt1 | contig 10722 bp, 3 predicted proteins | sample MpolsnodulesMG_FD_207736 | JGI IMG/M metagenome (GOLD analysis project Ga0315913, IMG submission 207736) | Medicago polymorpha root nodule microbial communities from Los Angeles, California, United States - small nodules | ecosystem: Host-associated > Plants > Roots > Nodule | place: USA... | reverse complement strand
ATATATTTCCTCAGTAATAATCTTTACATCTTGCTTAATATGTTCACGAAACTATTGATGATGAAAATGTAAAATTTGCTCAAAAAGTGAAAGAAGAAGAATGGAATGTTTCCACAGCTAAGGAAAAGGTATGTAACTAATGGTGCAAGGTAAAGGTACATTTATTCAAGGTTAGCCCTTCTATTTAATTTGTAACTTGTTACCAAATTTGGTCTGAGTGTAAAATGGTCTTTTTGATATTAGATATATATTTCCTCACCTAGCGGTGCCAGCACCTCAATAAATGTGACTAATCAAGTATATTTATCTTCTTGCTTGATTATATAGGGCTAAAAGAAAGTAGTGATGCAAATATAAAAAAGAATTCAAAATCATAGTTACGATAAAGCAGGCAATTGAAGAAGTTGTAAGCTCCGGTAGCAGATTCCAGCATTACAAACAGGAAAGAGTTTCAGAAAAGCTTTTATGATAATTCCATTTTTTAGATATTGGGAAAATGAGGAGCAGATCAAGGCTGTAAACAATGACCTGCAAATGTAATTCTTTTTTAAGAGACTTACATATCTTTTAGGAATATATTTATTTGTGAATATCCATGTTATTTTTGCCCAAAAGACTAAAGGAAGTGAGGGAGAAGTTAAGCTCCCTCATGAATGAATATCATTATGATCAAAGTAATCCATAACAGCCAGGGCAAAAACGAGATGTAAAAGTTATAACATGAACAAAGGACTTGAATGAAGTACAAGTACTGAAAATTATTATTTCAAGAAGAACACAACAGTATCGAAATCCAAGTACTATGCTATTTTTTTTGATGTTTGATAGTCCGTTCTTCTTCTATTAGTAAATAGAATCGGAGCAACTTTGTTAGAGACACAGTCGTAGCTGCATGCTTTGGCGAATTCGATATCGGCTAATTGATTATTTGGGAGACTAAAAGGGACCAAAAGTGACGATTGAAAATTTATAGGGCAAAAAAACATATTTAACCCTATTTTATAATATATCTTGTACCAAAATGATTACACAGACAATAAAATGGGTGCACATAACTCATAAATGTTTGATAGCAATGATAAGTTTCTATTTACAGTAATAAATTAGAATCTTTCACTCAAAATAAAGGATTTAATTAAGATATTCTTTAGCAATCTCGATATATATAAGATCATTCAAATTTGAGTTAAAGTAACGATCTCAGTAAGTATTAAAATTTGTAGTATCTTGAAATGAACAAATATAGTAGTTTTGTTTTTTGTACAAAACAAATATAGTAGTTATTAAAGTCTTAGTATTTTTTACTTTATTATGCATATCACATAATCACATACTTCTATTTATATTATATCCTAGAAAATAAAAATAATAAAAGTTGGCCATTTAATGACAACTTCTATTTATTCCAATGGACACAACTTTTCACTATAAACATATGACCGTTTCATCTTTAAGAATTAGCCTATAAAAATATCCAGAACCAAATCAAATTCACACATTTGTGAACTCTCAAAAATCTCTTTCTCTTGCTTTCTGATTTTTCTTGCTTGTGTTGTGTTCTGCAAGTTTAGTTAAAACAATGTATGTTGTTCCAATTCAATCAATTCCTCCCATGACTAACAACAACATGTAAATCAATTCCTTTTCACCACAACTTATTCATGCTGAGGTTCGTTCTAGACTCAGGGACAGATCTACCACTTTATCCCTCCAGTCTACTAGCATCTTAAGTTCTTAACCCTAATTCCCAACCAACATAACATCAGCGCCGTTTCCTTCCAGTTTCTTCTTCTCTATTACATTTCTTTCTTCTTCTTCTTTCTTTCTTTCTGAACCTTTATGCTTCTTCACTATTGAGTCTCCAATTACTTATTTTTTCTACCGTATGACATAGTTATCCTCTTTCAATACATATTAAGACAAATCTGGTGCGATTCTGAGCATTCACCATGAACATCCATGATATGAAAAAAAATTCGAGAGAAATCATGTCTGGCTATAGGCTCACTATGCCCTATGGTGGATCCGCCCATGGTGCTAGTGGACAGCAACATGTAAGAACTTGTCAGCAGATTGTTTATTATTTCCTCCTTTTCTTTTATCAGTGTTGTATCAAATGTCTGTGTTTGTGTACCGTAAATTTTAGCCTACAAAAGATATCCAAAACCAAACTAAAGTCACACATTTGTGTACCGTATTTTCTTGTTTTTGACGACATTATTTATAATTCTCGTACACGTCGTGATCAGCCATGTTGGTTTCGAGTACCCAAGGTTGGAATGATTGCTGCGAATGATGGAGTTCTACTAAGAAACCATATTCCGTGTATCCTTAGGAAACACTTCAAGGGAAAGCCGTATTACGTTGAACTTCTTGATTTGTTCAATGAGGTTGAGTTTCAAACTGCTGCAGGACAGATGATAGATTTGATCACCACACAGGAAGGAGAAAAAGACCTGTCCAAATACACCTTATCACTGCACCGGCGTATTGTTCAGTACAAGACTGCCTATTATTCATTGAAGCTCATCCCAGCAATGCAGTTCAAGCAGTATTGAAGTCCTTTTTGGCTAAAATTTACAAGAGGCAGAAGTAGATTTCCCTTGTAAGACAAAGACCAACATTGTTTGAAGATGCAATATGAGCTAGCTAGAGTCTTGTTTTCTGTGCGGAGCTGAATTTTTCAAACACAAATTTCTTACCATCTTTTTTTTAGGGGGTGATTAATCTTGTTGTACTTTATTTTGTAAACTGTTTTGTGTTAGTGTTTCTTTATTATTAATAACTTTTTCCTTCTGGGAAAAAAGAAAGAAAACAAAAGTAGAGGAGACTCATGGGCAGATGGATGGTCCCGAGAGGCTTGGGGTGCAACATCTCATATTAGGGTGTGAAGAATTTGATGATGAATCCTTCTCTCTTCCCCTAGCCTTTCTAAAAGGATCTTCTGCTTTTATATTTTACTTCCTATACTGTTAAGAAAATATGGAATAGTCCATACTTCCCTTTATGATATTTATAATTTAAACTCTCTACAAACTACTTCTGCAATTAAATTCAAAGATCTCAGTCTCTCTTTTGGTTGATTTGAAAATTATTAAGTTATAATTTGAAAGCCTTTTGTATTAACCGTGTGATGATATTAATTCCTCGTGTATAAAGATGATTTTTGAATTAGTCTTCTACATTTTGGGCTACTGAAGCTGTTGAATCACCTGAGCTAACAAATATAATGATTGCTTGGACGATTCCAAAATTTCAGTGTAGGGATTATTCTAATCGTAAGTTGCTGGCACTTCATTTTGTTATTAATATTTTGGATGAGCCTTGGAATCTGCCACAAACAACTTCAAAACAAATGCAGGATATTTCCTAGTCTTGCATTTGATGTTGTAATGTTCTACATATTTATTTATACCAAACAGTACAATCTACTGATATATCAGACTTTGTTAAATCCAGTTAGAGCATCTCCAACAAGGTTTTCATAATTGAGTATCAAGAAAATCTGTTTTCATTGGAGCACATCTATTTGATGTGGTAATCCAAGTTCCCTAAAAAATTGTAGAGTATCTTATTTAAGCTATTGTTCCATACAAATATAGAATTAATTATCCCTGGGAAAAGAATTAATTATGCTATCATACCTTATCACTTGCTTAAATATGTATCAATAGAGTAAAATATATTGCGGGTTGTATAAATGTGACGTGGCACAGTGGAGCCATTAATTGAGAGATAAACTACCCAGGATAAGTTACTTATATTATGTTCATCGGAGACGCTCTTAAAACCTCATCCTTGAAGGCATGTTTCTTAATCTTCAGTCAAAAACATATCAATTTTTAGAATTCTGCAGAGTGTTTGGTACGGTATGCGTTTATTATGGCATCTTTAATACCAGTTGGGTGTATGGTAGTTGTTGTTCTGATGTTGATTTTTCTCTATATCTTGTTTGACTATCTGCAACATACTGCTGCATCAAGTAATTAACCAATCCTTAGATTTACTATGTAATGGACCATTTTAAAATTATGATTAATTGGTAATTGGATATTCATTACTAGCATTAAATTAAATTCAATTAAGTTCTTCATACATAATGTTGTTATTTCAGCAAAAATAAATTTGTTTACACTTAATGGAGTTAAAACCAATCATAATTGTGTCATCAAGTTTTCTCACATTTGTTCCTATGTATAACCAGGCTCTCGATATCCAGATTGGAGAACCTGAAGCAAATTTATGATCATTGATACATAAACAAAATTTGTTCCGTGAAGAAAACACATTAGTTGTTGAGTTCCAAATCAAACTATTGACTCTGACAGTATCTGATTCGCGAATTCAGTGAGTTTAATCCACTTGGATTTTTATTTATTTGTTGTTTCATTATTGTTTTGTATACTTTGTTTTGTATACTTTGAATAAACTATTATTTCTGGATCACTTTGGTGTAGGTCTCAATCCTTAACTGGTAGCAACGGAAACAATTCATGGCTGAAAGTTCTGGAGGAATTAATATGTTTAAACTTGAAATTAATATCTAAATCTAATCTTGTTCTAAAAGAATTTCCCATTGATTGGATTCATGAAAGCATTAGTGGATATTATGATATGAATTTATCTAAAAAACGAGGCCCCCTACATTTTATCTGTGGTGAAGCTCTGTGCACAATGTTAGTATTTCAAGTTCAAACTGAAACTTGTTATTAGAGCTTTTCTTTTCATTGTGAAAGACCGAACAATACAATCTCCAACATGGTTTACATATTTGAGTTTCAAACACTAAATAACCGTTCCATAAAATCTGTTTTCATTGAGCACATCTATTAGATTGTAGAGTATCTTTGCAATCAAACAACAAAAGAATTAATTATGCTATCATACCTTAAATATGTATTATTGGATTAAAAAATATTATGAGTTGTATAAATGTGATGTGGCATAGTGGAGCCACTAATTGAGAGATAAACTACCCAAGATAAGTAACTTATATTATGTTCATTAATGGAGACGCTCTTAAAACCTCAACCTTGATTGCTTCTTTCTTAATCTTCAGCCAAACACGTATCAATTTTTAGAATTCTGCAGAGTGTTTGTAAAGGTATCCTTGGGTGTATGGTAGTTGTTGTTCATGTTGATTTTTCTCTTATATCTTGTTTGACTAATTGCAAGTTAGACATTCACTCTAGCTGTCGTATACTAGATTGAGTTGATCAGGCTCATCTAGATACGACATTTAGAATAAATACCCGGAACCCAATGTTCCCACTACGTTTATTGAATTTTAATGACCCAAGGCATGATCTGAATCGAGCAGGCTTTGATACCAAATGTAACACCCACACTATATTTATCTAGAATATTTAGCATGTGTGTTAACTTAATACTGGATACATCCCCGTGAGCTTAGCTCAGTTGGTAGGGATATTGCATATTATATGCAGGGGCCAGGGTTCGAACCTCGGACACCCCATTTCTCCACATTTAATTGTGTGAGCTCTAGCCACTAGGCTACTTGACAAAAAAAAAAAAAGGAATACTGGATACATTAAAATTACAATAGAATTTCAAGCGAATGGAAATAAACATCAATGCAAGTTCGTACAATTGATAATTGGATACATCTGTCAAATTCATAAATTTGTTACATATTTGAAACCATAAAAATAATCTAAACTAGTACGGCACGTGCATATGAAGATAAGCCATTCTGCCGGCTGTACTGTCTTCCCTCGCCATGAGTAACCTGCTGATTTGAAATAAAAAATATTAAAGGGATTGGGGTGAGACAGGATATCTTAGTGAGTTCCACCTATCTTACAGAATGGACCCAAGTGGAGTAACCCAGGACACCATCCCACTGCTAACCGGCTAAAATCCCTATATGAGGGCTAGAACCGGTACTCCTCTGACTACGTGTGGTTTAACATCTACGATAAACACATCCAGCCTAACCTGGAGCCTGCTGAGGGACACATGTTAATTATAGTTTTATTAATGTTGTATGGATTTCCTATATGAGAAAATAACACCAACCTAACACGGGCCTACTACGGGATACAACATGTCTGATTTAATTATTCTGAGGCATATATCTAACAAATTTCTAGTTATTCTAATTCTAACTGGCCACGACTATCTAAGTCCAATTCTTCTATGAAAAGTCCCCGTCCCTAAGGGTTAGAATTCTACCCAAAACTTAATATTCTTATACTCTCTTGAATTATATCACAAGTTGAAGGAATGTTTAATGGTTGATTTGTCCTTGAAAATAATCTTTAAAAAGTATCAAGCAAACCCGCAATCATTTTAGGGGCATAAAATACAAAATTGGGAGTTTCTGGATTTTTTTTGAATGAAATTAGTGTTTCAGAATTTGGAAAAATTGGCATCAGATTTTCGAAATCGGCCACCAATTTTTGATAGCATTTTGAGGTTTTTGGTTCGCAAATTTTTGGACACCGATTTGTTTTGCAAAAGAAGGACAAGGACAAAACTTGTTTTTTATCATGAAATTTGCTACGAAATCTTATAGGTTTGTTTATACTTTTATATCAACACAGAAATTGCTTCATTCAGCTTGACAAATCAACAATAAACGTAACATAAACTCGTGTAATTCATATCTAAATTCATAATTATTCTCACAAGTTTCACACAACACCCAAAGGTAGGAACTAACTAGGGAACTCACCTTAATCACTTTTGGCAGCTTAACAACAACTTAAGAATGAACCTAGCTTCAATCATCACTTTGACATCAACAATTTCTCCTCTTGAATTCCTTGAAACTTTATTCCAACTTCTCTAGCTTCAATTCTTTACCCAAGCTTCAAGCTTCAGCCTTAGCTTTCTTTTCCCCACATTTTGTTTCTATTAATCCATTCCAAGATGAAACCAACGCCTTAATTACACATGCAACCAACCCAAAAGCTTGAATTGCAAAACTTCGCAAAAGAGGGATTGAGAGAAAGGGTTCGGCCAAGATGGACAAGAAAGGGGAAATTTGTGGTTGCAAACTAATCAAAATGGCCTAAAGATCGTATATATGCAATTGCATGTTGATTTGGTAGAGATATTGGTGATTTTTGTGGATTGAAAGGAGGGGGAGTGAGAGGTGAGTTGGGTTAGAGAGAAGGGGAGAAGTCTGAATTTTAGAGAGGGAAGTGAGTAGAGGAATTGAGGAAAAATAAGAGACTTGGCATATAAACAGCACTTGGGTAAAGTTAGTTGATCGCCCTTTCTTACTAAATTCCTCCAACTCATTTAAACTAATAAAAACACTGCGCTGATAAATATTCTCTGTAGTCCGTTGGAATAATGTGCGAGGAAATTCAGGAAATCTTTTGCATTCCTCCAAAAAAATTAATCCTTCATAATTGTTTCTTCTCTGACATGTTCAACTGATACCACAAGTTTATTGAAATTAGCGGGATGATACAGTTTAACTGGAGCACATTTATTAGACGTGGTAATCCGAGATCCATAAAAAATTGTAGAGTATTTTGTTGTGAATTCGTTAAAAATCACACCAATAAAATACTTGATGTGTGGAGACAATTAATCAAGCAACCAAAACAAAGTGGATGACAGTTATAAACACAAACAAAAGTAGAAAAACAGCGAGAGAAAGAGAGAGAGAGAGAGAGAGAGAGAGAGAGAGAGAGAGAGAGAACACACAAAATTTGTTTACCCAGTTTGGTCCAAAACTGATGTAGTTTGGGGGAGAGAGAAGCCCTATGTTCCACTATAATGATGAGTAACTTTACAATGAGATAGCAAAAAAAGGTTACAAGAATTAGACTCAAATCTAATTCTACCCAAAGTCGCAATCTCTTTCCGTGACCAAGAGACTCATCCTAATAGTGTTTCCCAAGGTGAATCAATCCCAACCCTAGTGTTTGTAGCCAAGAGAAAACTCTACAAACCCTAGTTTATTGTTTGTTACTAAACCCTGTTTTTCTACTCTCTACCTCTCTCTCTCTCTCTCTCTCTCTCTCTCTCTCTCTCAAGGTTTACATCTGATACAAGGTTTATATTTATAGTAAAAGTATTCCTCAAAAATTGGTACAAGTCTCATGCTGAAAAATACGTTTTATTTTTATGCATCAACGTAAAATCGTACTACGATTTCTCCAGATCGTGCTACGATTTTTTTCAGAATGGGAAGTGCCAAATCTGGTTCAAAAATGGTACTACAATTTTCCAAATCGTGCTACGATTTTGGCAGATTCCTGAACTTCAATTTTGTGTCACTTTCACAACATTCTCCACCAAGCGTGATGAAGCTTTGTGCACAGTGTAAGTATTTCAAGTTCACACACACAATTTTTGACCTAAAATCACCCCTCTAAGTCGTTTTTCTCTTTCCCTTTTATTTAAATAAGTGATTTTCACATCTATCTTAGTATTTATTTTGTGATTTCATTGTCTTAGTACGACACAGGTTTGTTCGTCGTCTTTGTACGATGTTGTTTGTCTTTCTTGTTTAGTTTAGGTATTTTTTCAGTTCAGATTGTCAATTAAGTTTCAATCTAAGGCATATATCCGAACAATGACTTTGGCATCGTCCACATTGCAGACCCGGAGACATGGGTATTCCGGAGACTTGAATATAATCATATGTGTAGGCTTTTGTAATTTGTCTTTTTATGCTATTAAAATGGATGCTTTGAGTTTGTTCGTAGATTCATCCTTTTTGTTTTTAGCTAATTTGCATTGGATCAATGTGCTCTATCAATCTGAATGAATGAATGAATATCATTTATTTTTTATCAAAATAATAATAATAAATTAAAATCTTCCTCTCAAAAGAAAAGATTAAATTAAGATATTCTTTAGAAATCTCGATATATATAAGATCATTAAAAGTCGAGGAATATTGAAATGAACAAATATAGTAGTTTTGTTTTTGGTACAAAACAAATCTAGTAGTTATTGAAGTCTCAATATTTTTTAACTTTTTTTTTTTGTGAATATCACATAATCATACTTCTATTTATATTATATCCTAGAAAATAAAAATAATAAAAGTTGGCCATTTAATGACAACTTCTATTTATTCCAATGGACACAAATTTTCAACCGTAAAAATATATGACAGTTTCTTCATTAAAAATTAGCCTATAAAAGAAATACAAAACCAAACCAAATTCACACATTTGTGAACACTCAAAAATCTCTTTCTCTTAATTTTTTATTTTTCTTGCTTGTGTTGTGGTGTGCAAGTTTAGTCCAAAAAATGTATGTTGTTCCAGGTCAATCAATTCCCTTCATGACTAACAACAACATGGAAATCGCTTCCTTTTCACCACAACTTAATAGCGTCGAGGTTTGTGCTAGAATCTGGGACAAATCTAGAACTTTCTTTTTAGTGTGTCTAAAATTATAATGTCGAAAAAAATCATCTATGAAATAAAAGACTATGTATTATTTCACTAAATATAATAGTTTTATTTCGAGTTAGTTTTACCAATACTATTATAAGCCCAATATTTTTTTATCAATGTTTTTAAAGCCCAACTATTTACAGCCCAATACTCTCCAGTCTACTAACATCTTAAGTTCTTAACCCTAATTCCCAACCAAAACAACACCAACGCCGTTTCCTTTGAGTTTCTTCTTCTCTGTTACATTTCTTTCTTCTTCTTTTTATTTCTCTCCGAACCTTTATGTTTCTTCACTATTGAGTCTCCAATCACTTAATTTTTCTATCCTTTTAACACAATTTTCCTCTTTCAATTCATAATAAGATAAATCTGGTGCGATCTTGAGCATTCACCATGAACATCCTTGATATGTAATTTTTTTTTGAGAAAAATCATGTCTGGATATAGCCACACTATTCCCTATGGTGGATCCGCCCATGGTGCTAGTAGAGAGGCACATGTAAGTACTTGTCACCAGGTTGAATGCTACACTTTGAGTCTATGATAGTTTATTACTTCCTCCTTTTTTTTATCAGTTTCGTATCAAATGTTTGTGTTTGTGTATCAAAAAAAGCACCGGATGATAAATACATATTTATGCATAATTTATATTTCTTTGTTGATTTCTTATCATATCCCCATGTTTGTGTTTGATCCTCACAGGTTCAGATTATGGAGTAATTTCTAATGAGCTGCAATTTAATATACTTAGAGCATACAAAATTGTGTGGTAAAAGGTAAATATTTAGGTTTCTTGTCCAACTAATTTAAAATTCAATTTTTATTATGCATTCATATATCAAATTATAATTTTAGGAATGTACAAATATTTTAAGTGAATTTTAGTTATCAAATAAATAGTCTTCACAATTATACATGAGAATACCTTGTTTATGGTGAATAAGTGACTATAAACTCGTGTCTTAAGGTGAATAAATGGGAGTAAAAAGTTAGAACCTCTGCCCCTTACATTTTTTTGAACAAGGCAAACCAGAAAACTAAAATTGTCCGACCCTTCCATATATTATGCAATGTCCCTACCAATTGAGCTAAACTCATAGGGACATAAATAATTTGATTTAATTCCTACAATAATTAATAATCCTTATAAAAGAGTAAACTGCTAATTAAATGTTAATTTCAGTTTTTTTCGACAAAAAAATATTAATTTTAGTTATCAACCTCTTAAATGAAATTCACTTATATCAGGTAGTAATTAGTCTTCGTTGTTATACACGGGAATCCTTGATTAACTCACAAAAAGAAAGTCCTCTGAAAGCATGTTTTTTTG
>Ga0315913_1010407_pt1 | contig 10725 bp, 4 predicted proteins | sample MpolsnodulesMG_FD_207736 | JGI IMG/M metagenome (GOLD analysis project Ga0315913, IMG submission 207736) | Medicago polymorpha root nodule microbial communities from Los Angeles, California, United States - small nodules | ecosystem: Host-associated > Plants > Roots > Nodule | place: USA... | reverse complement strand
TGGGACAATATTTATATTTATTTTTTTTAATAAAAATTAATTTTGATGGCAACCACCCCATGTATTTAGGAAATGGGACTATCATGGTACTACTCTTTCTACTAAAAAGTGCTGGTGAAAGGCCTCAACACAAGTTCGTCAAATTTCGTATAAAATCATCCGTACCATATAGCACCACTCTTCTTTTAACCTAGAATCTATTTTTTTTTTAAAGTTGAAACAAACGCACCCTTAGCTTATATTCATGTACACTACAAATCAATTGTATTTTTTACATCAACAAACAATTATAATCGTTAGATAATTAAAAATATTTGAATTTGATCGGAACTATTTCCAAATTTGCATTTATGATTGGCTATGATTTGTTTTATTCAAGTATAAGTACTGTATAACTACGTCTAAACTTGCATTTATGATTTGTTGATAGTATATACATGGATAATATTGCATATCTCAGTTATTATATGCCTAACTATTTACTGCTTTTTCTTTTTCGAATACTTACAATTTATCTTACTTAAATCATCAAAGAAGGATGATTATATTGTACTTATGACACATGGTAGTATTAGCACGAGCCTTTATATATTACTACTAAGTCACAATTTTTAATAACAATAAAATTAATTTATGTGTCACTCGCTCCGTATTTTCTTACAAGTCACTTTGCTAAAAATATTTTTTTCATTTTTTTTGTAAGGAAAAAAATATTTATGCGTCATTAATGGTTTTTTTTTCCTATCACAAATTTTACCATTTATTATTCTATCTTCTTTTTATTCTTTTACTCTTTTTTCCCTATATCATTACTAAATAATAATTTTGTAAAACCTTTCACGACTTCTCTCTCAATACAAAATTAATTATATTTGTTGATATCATGTGTGAAAATGTTAAAATAATTTAGTGTATGTTTGGATACACATTAAACATTGATTTCTCGCGTTCCAATATGATTTTGTTGTGATTTTTAAAGCCAAAATTCCTAGCTTCTATGTTTTCTTGCGTTTGGAATTACGTGGCCGTAGAAACAAACAAGCTATTATAACAAAATGTTGATGGAGGATGTGCTAAAATGACTTTTTTAGAGGTACTACAATGAGGTATACTTTTTTAATATCGGAGAGAATTCAACCCGAGACTTTAAGAGAAACACACTCTTAAGTCTCAAGTCAACCAACGTCATCAAACCAATGCAAGTGGGTTGATTTTTATAGTTATATGTTCTTGCTGACAAGTATCAAAAGAACATTGTTTAAGGAACTCATTCGTCAGTTGATAGAGACATTGCATAATATACGTAGAGGTCTAGTTTTAAACTTCAAACATTCTATTTTTTCATTTAAAAAGATGAATTTCTAACCTACAAAATACTTGATACATTAAATAACAAGAAAAAAAAGTGACTTAAAAAAAAACGTTTCCCTTTCCAATGTGTTTTTTTTTGCTTCTGGGAACGTGTTCTTTTCTACCCTTCTTGTCATGCCATTCAATTTAACAAATATCAACATTTTAGTTGTGTCATAATATACGAGTTAGGATCCTCTTCATAATATACATTCAGCTGTATTTGAGTAATCGTTGAACCATCCAACCACATTAGAGTATCGATATATGTTAGTATAATTTTTTTGGATGAATAACCATGCCCAATGTAAATTGGGATATTGTTGTTTCACGGTATGTATGTGCTATAACCACGGACATAGGTAAAGTCCAAACATATGAAAGTTAGAAACATTGTCTCCTATGTCACTCTCAAAATGACAGTGGTAGTTAATTGGTGTCAGAAGAATGAATAAGTAGGAAAGGAAGAATTCAATAGCTCCCGGACTTCACGTGATGCCCAACATCCACACGAGGAGGCATATCTGCTGTCCCGGCTGCAACCCCCACCACCCACGCCACACGCTTTCATTCTCCACCAATACTTTACAATTTTTCAATCTGCTCAACTAAACTACACCGTAAAAATATATATTGGTTTTATTTGGAGCGGATTGAAAAATTGTCCAATAGTTATACTAGCATTATATAGAATTACATCTTGATTTATCTGAGAGTAAAAAAAGCGAGAACTTGTGAAAATTACAATTTGTGGAATTATTTTACCTGCTATGATTTGTTACGAAGAATTTGATGCAAAATAAAATGTGAGAGATAAATAGTTGAACGCTTATTTAGTTATTTATGTAGATATAGTCATTTTTACTTAAATTTACTTACAATATATTATGTTTTTATTTACATAATATATATATTATATGAAAAAATCATTCTATGTTTCTAAAGAGGAGTAAAGTTACCTTGATTGGTTTGCAAGAAATAGAGTAGAAGAGTAAAACAAATAGAGGATTTGATCAATCAAGTTCTAGCTGCCACTATATTGGGTAATGAACGACCGATTATTATTCTAAAGAGTTATATGTTGCCACATGGTATTCGTATGTCATGTATCAATAAGTATTTTTCATTCCCTCATAAAAAAAAAGTATTTTTCATTAAATAAATAAATAATTATTATCAAACTTGAACAAGGTTCTTATAGTCAAAAACATCTTCTTTTAGTCACAATTAACTTTGTCAAACAAATAGCATGCGCAAAGAGTTGAAGATGCCCATGTGTTCAAATGGTCCAATCCACAAACAATTCAACCAAAAGGACCACTTCAACCATTTCTCAATCAAAACGTCAATTAAATTACTTCAAATGATCAAGAAAATCCAAACCAAAAATTAGTACACTACAACCAACAATATTCTTACTAACCCATAACAATAATGTATGAATATGCTTGTTTGTCCCGTTGGACCAGCAAGTTGAGTGGTCTAAAATTGTAACATTTGAAAGTTCAAATATTGACAAAATTGCATAGCCTATAACTAGGCTGTGGCAACCTCTAGGATGTTATAGGGTATGGGTTCAAATTCAAAGTATGTCTCCTTTCTCTCTCTATTGATTAATATGATTTCTGAAGTTAGGTAAACAGACACACAACCTTTGGGTTTGTTTGTCATTGTCAATCGATCATGGATGAAGATGTTCGACATGCATTCATGGTATTGCTTTCTTTGTGGGAACGTGATGTCCTTGCATTTCCATTTCAGCGTGGTTGGTTACTGATCATGTCTGCACACACAAGTTATCCCTACGTGAAACAACCACATCAGGAAAATAAAACTAGACTATATAGATATTAGAAGGGTCAGCATGACCTAACTCAGTCTAAACACACTGATATTTCATTATTTTGAGACTAAAATGGTCAAATCGGTCGCTAACTCATTTTAAGACCGATTTAGAGACCAATGTAACGATCAATGGTGTCGTCATTTCCGATAGATAGATAGATAGATAGATAAAATGAATAGGTGTTCTATCTATCTATCTATCTATCTATCGTTCATCTTTTTAAGACCATGCATTTGATTTTCAAGAAATAAAATTATTTAATTTTTTTGGGGCGGGCAAACTCTTAATATTGAGAGGATTAAAAATAAATTAGTTCAATTTGTATAAAGCAAACAAAAGAGGTTTTGGGGGCAGCTTCCACTCAATATGGTATATGCATCCGTCCTTGAGGACATGTATTATCAAAAACAGATTTGTGTATGTATTCTGCTGGAGACACTAAACATCACTTGAATAAATTGACTGGCTTTTAGTTTTGGGCGGCACTTATAAGGGACGGAGAATACACACTGCAACTGATGTGGGTCTGTAGGGGTGGATAGGTCATTGTTTTGTTAGGTACTCTCTCTGGTCTTATTTATAAAAGACATATCTGATCCGAATTTTATATCAAATACATTAACTTTTGTTGACTCAAATGTGTCTTATAAAAATGACCAAAAAGATTAGTTTTTTATTTTCTTAGAGTTGCTCAAAAGGCATCTCAAATTGCTCAACCAACCATGTCGTAACTCCGGAGATTTATTATCTTTTTTTGGTATAAAGCTTGATCAACATTTTTGTGTTAGAAAGATAGTACATTATCAGAATGAATTAAATCACTTAAAACGTACTGAGCAACATTGAACCTAGCTAGTTAGTTTGACAACTGTTTCATGAGTGGGTCTCAAACTACGAAACAAAATGGCAACAACCATATTTGGTCGAGGATTTTTTTTTTATTATATATATAGTTATCTTCCATGTTTTAATTTCCTAAACACAAATAATACACACATTTTAATTAGATTTTCATTCAATTAATCATGTAACATTCATTTAAATGACTAATGAGTAGTTGGTTTGTCACAATCACTTGGATAAGCATTGGAGTTGTGGTTCCCGGTACACACGTGAGGAAGGGACATAGATCATAGACAAGGCACATCTCATTCTTATTGCACGGTATGGGTTGAGGAGTGAAATGAACATCGGTTTGTAAAATATCCTGTCTGGTTAATTTGTGGTAAATGAGGTAGGGAACAATTTTAACATCACGGTTGGCTCACATTATGTTGCTGCTATCACTTAAATCCAATGATCCTATTGCAGAGTGGGAGAGAGATGAGATATAAGAGTTTGGAATAATAAACAATTTAGTTCGTTAAACAATTACTCTTTTTAATTTTCTTTAAACTATAAAAGTTTTTTTTTTAACATGATTCTCTCATACGCACTCCTATAAATTAAAGGAGTTAGGAAGTGATCCGAGTAGTTCTGGTAGGTAGCAAATGAGCGCCTATCTGGTATCAAATGAATTCAAGTAGTTGAGTAGCTAAAGGCGGTGCCTTAAAAGTGAGGAATGAAGTACAAATGAAAAAACATCCTAATGAAACATGATATCAATCTCAAAGAAAAAACGAGATATGGCAAAATTGGTAAACACTACGAACTTGATTGGTTTGAGCCTTGGTATGATAACTTGCCAAGTAAAAACTTTCAAATTCAGAGAAATTCTGTAATTAAAAATTGGCAAACATGAGACAAATTCTTCTTGACGAATAGAAGTTTAGAAAGTGAAAACCAAAAAAACTTACGTATATGAAATTTGTCAATTTAGTTTCAATTTATTACATTTGACTAAATGAATTTATATACTTTAGAGACTACTTACCATATTTACATAGTTTAGAAACTAAATTTGATAGACGGTTATAATTAAGAGAATAAATTGATAATTTATTTGAGTTTGGCACGAAAATCAAAGCATAGTTTTTGGTCACACACATAAAAATCTTTTTTCTCAAAATACTAAATCATTTTATTATTAATTTTCTTTTTATTATTAAAAAAAATTGATTTGTACCCAAACACTATTCATCTATGTTCGTGAATTGAGTAGTCTTTACCTCACACTACTTTGTGGGACCTGTTTTTAAAGATAGTGTCTCAACTGAAGAATAATAGTCACATAGGTTACGAATATGGCAGTGGACTAAAAAAATAGAGATAATTAAAAAAAGCATTTCATACACTAGATCAAATCAAGAAATGCACAATGGAGTTAATATTTGTGCATCACTAAAGAAATTTATGACTTTGTACCCAGAAAAAAAAAATCCATTAACTGATAATATATCTACAACACTTCATCATCTTGTTGGTTGTAAAACGAACCATCATCAACAGGCAACGATGGTGGAGTACCGGGTGGGATACGGGCTGCACCTTCCTCACCAGCACATATGGATAGAGCCTCTGCATCCCTTAACGTTGCATCAAGGTCGATGTGACCACTTAGCTCATTTATAAACTTCAAAAGGCTGTCAAAGTCCATTTCCTCCCCAATTATTTTACTACGGCATCGTTTCAAGACTGCAACACATACATAGAGGTGCAGATGTTCTGAGGGATAATGTGTCCATAATACTTCCCACAAGCGCATTGTTTTCTCGTATTCGAATTCCCTGAAATGAAAATCAATATTATATTATTAGTTGACTAAATGATAATTGTAGATCTATGTTTCAGATAATTCAAGGCAAGGCTAAACCTATTGACTTGCAATTTGCAAATCAGAAACAATATTAATTTCACTAACATCAGTCTCATATCTTTGGCATTTCGGGGGAGGGAGGAGTATTTAAAAAAATTCAAAATTGATGATGGCATGACATTTTTTATCAGACAGAGAGCGCTTGTTCTATGCAAATGTAAAGCCTGAAATGATATTCTAGCACAGAATCGTTCAGATATACTGGGAGAAGTGAAGTATTAATAGGCGGAAAATAATAGGCAGCAAAACCATCTCTAGCAAGCAGAGGAGAAATATATCAAAAGTGAGGACTGTTTTCCTCAAAGGTACAGAGATACATCAAGTCCCAGTTTTCTCAAAGCATATCAAATGGAGATTGGTCAACATTATTTTATTAAAAAATCTATGTTCAAAAGGTACCAAATCTAAAATAACTTAATTAGACAACAAAGAAACTCCATACTTTTCACATTATATACACCCACAATTATTGAATTATGACCAAAATTGAAGATTAAAGGAATCTAACCTTTTAAATTGAATCAAAATCCAGCGGAAACAAAAGAAATAATTGAGGCAGTCGCGCTGCTTAAAATAGTTATGCAATGGACTATCCAATAGCTCCACCAACTGCAACAAATAAATATAAGTTAGGAATGGAAAAGGATATTAAAAGCAGTATATCTCAATGTGGAGACCAGAGACCCAGAAATATAGCATATATGGGGGAATGGTGACAAATAGACAAGCCATGACACAAACAATCGAAGTATCAATGTCAGCTTCTGCTACAGATTGCTCAATTTAAAATTTGAGTTCCAATAATAATTTACATTGTTTAAGAGTTCCAATAACAATTTACTAACAGCCTATTTGCCTTATATTTTCATGAAAAGAAACAAAAAATGTTGTGTGTGGTGAGACTGATACATTGAAAGGTTACAAATTAAAATAATTCATGCATCTCAAAGGTGCAGAACATAATTTATTCTTGTCGCTACATACAGAAAATTTTCATTTGTAATTCTGCACAGCAATTAATGGAAAAAAACATGAAAAGAAAGCACAGTTGGATGGAAGTAAATTTGTGCCAAACATAATTAATTTAAAATATAGTATATCTGGTAGATTCTACAGTAATCAATTTCTTTATGGATTTGAATCGTCTCATATTTGAATCCAACATGAGAGGGTTATGTTCATCATCTCACCCTTAAAACTCATTGAGCCCCACTAACTATTTTTCAAGTTGTAGAACTCAACGAGTCTTAATGGTGAGATGATGAATATATTCCCCTCACGTTGGATTCAAACATGAGAGGATCCAAATCCTTTCTTTATATTCCAGTATCGGACGTTTGGGACTATAAGGAGAAAATTAAAGTGATTTAGCAGTTACATCAGCATAGCCAGTGGGAAAAAGCAGCACCTCTCTGTAAGGACCAAAACTATTGAAAAACACAACATTAACTTCAATATACAATCACTCGACATATATACCCAAATTATTTGAATACATTATAGATGATGTATGCAAAATGACGTTGAGTATATGCATATTAAAATAATATAATGTTAAGAAAAGGCCACTGAAGAAAAGTGTAAAGCTGGCCAAATATAGAACAACGTAGTCGTTAAAAATTAACAATTGGACGTGTGTATGCAGCTTGTCAGGGAGAAATAGAACAAGAGATAAACCTTGGATAATGCAAAAAGTTGAGAGTGCATGCCATTTTGGTCACGATTAAAATTGGGTCCAAGACGTTCCATCAGAGAGACAAAACACCAAAATGCCTCTGATTCATCCTCCATCACAAATAATATTGGAGACAGAAGATCACTCATTCCCTGCAAAAGAGCAAACATATAAGGTTTCCTAACCATCTGTTTAAACGGTCCTCAACTATAACTGTTTTGTTGCATTGGCAGAAGGGGAAAAAATGGCGCATGTAAAAACCAAGTGCATTATTTTTCATGAGTTCATGATATATTTGGTTCATGAAGATAATAGCCACCGAGACACTCACCAATGACTGCAGTAAATACACAATTTATTTGTTTAATCATGCAGGGAAATAGCTGCACCGCACATGCATATAAAATAGGGCTAATAACTTCAACAAAGCCTTAAAACAAAATTTTGGTGTTGAAGACATATGATACTGTTAGATACCGATTCAGAAAGACAGTGGAAACACCTTTATTCCAGACTCTTCTGATGCAGTTACAATATCAATGTGATACAGAAAGAGACCGCATAGGATACAAATGTAAAATCACTCTCTACCAACTAAACACCTTATTTGAGAACTGCACTTTCCTTCCAATTTCCCCTCTAAACCAAAAGACTTCCTCATTATTCTTTGCTTCTTAATATTCAGACCAGAAAGGGAAGCTTCAAAACAATGGTTGAAGTGGTTGCAATGTGTTTAGGAGGTCACAAGTTGAGTCATGGAATAACTCTATTGCAAATAAAAATAAAACTTCCTACAATAGACCTGTGATATGTCCAACCTTTTCCTAGACTTCGTACGTGGGAGAGCATTAAGCCACTGAGTTTCCCTTTTTTAAATTTAACATCACATCATCTCTCCCTCTTTAACTAACTATATAATTAAGAATTACAAAATGCTACTTGGAAATGGGTTACTAATAGATATTAACATCTAGATTAAGCAAAAACCTAGTAGGAAAGCTTTAATTGTAGTAGTAAGATTAAGCCCAGAACCATTAGTACCTGACAATAACCAAGATCGAAGTTGTAGAATGAATATGTCAACAGGATATCCCGCAGAACATTGACATTTGGATTGTCATCCCCCTCATAGAAAGTGAGCGATCTATCAGTTCGCACCTTAAAAAATACAGGAAAAACAGTTAAAACTGCATAAACATCATTTTTCTGTTCATTTTTAGTCACTAATTTAGTAGTGTCCAGCTTACCACATCTTTCTCAATAAGCCCTTTTCTTTCCCTGAATTTTGTGAATCGTTTAGCCTGAGCCGAGGAGATACTCTACATGAAGTACATGAACAAATTTATACTTTGACAAAGGCTTAGTTGAGAGCTTATAGAATTACAGCAGAAAAACAAAGTCGAAAGAGATGGCAATGTCCGTCATCATAATTCAGAATTCATAATTACATAAAAGAGAAGTATGTGGTAGGAGGGCAGAAAATCATTTTCAAGTTTATAGTAGGAAGGCAAAAAGAGAAGTCTATCTTATTCAGGAGTAAATGAAAACCTGCCACTGGTTCTTTATGGTCTCGTACTCTGACTTCTTTATCGACTTCAGGAATTCTCTCTCAGCATATGTTGAGTCATACGGATAGTATCCCAAAAGCAAACCCCAGACCTACCATTTATATTTATATATTCCATAAAAGATATATCAGAGGATAATCATTTTTCTATTCATAATCAAGATACTCAGCCTATAAGTTGTGACGGATGCAATATACAAACCTCATTCCGTAATTCGTGGTCAAGTCCGCCGTAAAATATTCTCTTCCTCAAAGCTTCTGAATCTATGACTCTCCCTTCAGAATCAACGAATGTAATCCACTGCATAAGATTAAGCCCAATAAAGAATTAGCATACAAAATCTGAAATTTTTCAGGATATAAAATGACATCCCTCAACCATTCTCACAATTCTCCCTCAAAATCTGAAAATTAACACAAGTTGTCCTATCACCACCAGCATGATCGCTTATAGCGCAGTATATATAGATAATATAATCATATATTTGATAACACACAATATCAAAATGGATAGGATACACAATAACGCTTCTTACAAAAATATCATTTACTCATAATTTACTATATTTACATAAAATCTGTTATGTCCCTGCAAAAATACTCTACAACTATGCATAGCCAACATAAAAAATCTATTTTCAGAAAAATTCAAATAAAAATCTATATCAAATAGCCAATGAGAGATTTAAAAATTAATTTTATTTTCACTTTTTATATTTTTTTTACAATTTTGAGATAAAAATGCATGTTTTTTTACAATTTAATTGAAATTCCAAGAGAACTATTAAACCATACAAAACCATAATACTGACCATTCAACTTTTGGTTCAGTCAACCCCAGGAAAAACCCTTGTTATTTCATTTACAAAAGCAACGAGGAAAATTTATATTCTAATATCAATGATCATTATGACAAGTGAGCATTCCCAAGAGAAATTGTAGCATGTAATCTAATGCTAGCAGTCTATAAGAAACAAAAATATGAAACATACAGCTCATACCTCTTTAGAACCTAAAGGAGATTGCCGCGGTTTTCCCCACACTAGCGACAAATTGTCAAACTGCCAGAAGAGAAATAAAATAAAATAAAAAGACATTATTAATTATACAAAGGTGAACAGGGGTAAACCCACTACAAAATTTGCAGATATGAGCAATATCCAAACCAAGCATAACCATACACGCCAAATATGCCATTACCACCATGACAATTAGATTATTCAAGTTTGCTATATTAATGCGGATCAACAGATGCCACCAGGGAACATGTGGACAACACAATTGAAATTAGACAAATTTCAATACAATTTATGTCATCTTGAACAAAATCTAGCACCATAGTCACCAAAATGAAAATCATGCACATGCTGCTAACTGGCTAAATGAGATGCTATAGATGGTAATACTCCGGATTTTCCAAAGCTACATGACAGTCATTGTAATTGAGCTTTGTTAACTGATTTTATTATTTTACTTTTACTGTGAATGATGAGTTTGAGTAAATAATTAATATGGTGAACTGGTCTAAAGTA
>Ga0315913_1010405_pt1 | contig 10726 bp, 6 predicted proteins | sample MpolsnodulesMG_FD_207736 | JGI IMG/M metagenome (GOLD analysis project Ga0315913, IMG submission 207736) | Medicago polymorpha root nodule microbial communities from Los Angeles, California, United States - small nodules | ecosystem: Host-associated > Plants > Roots > Nodule | place: USA... | reverse complement strand
ACAACATAATTTTGCCTATAATTTAGTGAAATCCCTCTCACGTGTCCTTCTAATATCCTCTTTTGTCTTTGTTCGAATTTTACAATGTGAAGCATATTTTTTGAGTTCTGGCTTCTAGAATTTGAATTGTACTAAACCTCTTTATAAACCAAACGGGTAAAGCCTATAACAAACGAGAAAAAATTCAAGTGACTCGTTGAGGATAACGTAATTTGGGAATTTATTTTACATTAATAGTTTTGAAAATACTTGAAAAAAATATAATTCTACAATTTGGAAAAGTATTGAAGGTCAATCAAAAGAGAGTTCAATTGATGTTCTTGAAATGATAGCCACAAGATCAGCTATTTGGATGATTCAACAATAGTAGAAAAGGGGAAAAATGCCTAAGGTTTCTTCTATAAAGGGAAAAAACCATTCAATGGTATGCCTTTTGGTAGCACTGCAGCCACAATATTATTTGGTTGAGGTGATGAAAGGAGCGCTAAAGGAAGGACGGTTACTATAGGAGGTGGTCGTGGCCCCAAAGGGACAAACACCTTTGTTGGAGGAGGTGTTTGGGCAAGATCTCTCAAGGCTTAATTAGGCTTTTCTTTATTGATATAATCTTTCTATAAAACTAAATATCGGGTCCTTTTTAACCTGATGAAAAGACAAAAAGTCATTAGTCGAAGGGTCTCAAAATAGGGCAACCCACTCACCTTAACAAGAGGGGCGAAAGATGGAGAGTGGTAAGTTTCGTCCTCTTATGATATTTTCAAGTGACTTTCAAATTGTTGGCTCCTTTGTTATTACAAGAAGAATAAGGAACTGCCATTGAATGAATCGGAATGCCCAACTGATGGGGCATGAACGTCTCTCATGATGAGAGAGGGTTTCTTCCTAACATATAGCTTGAAGACACTCATATATGAAACAATGATAAAATCATATAAAAATTAGCAATTTGCAATCACCGAACACATTTTGGATTTTAAAAATCGTAATGATCAAAAACACATTTCGAATTTTAAAATCTGAACGAAATCAAAATTCCATTAAAGAAAAAAAAACGTAAATTAAACACTAAAGATTTGAGCATATATGTATTAACCTCTTATGTAGTAGTTGGAAGCGTCTGAAATGTGACAGATTCGAGCAACGATGTTCGATGTGTTTTTAGGTTTGAAAGTGAAAATGGTGAACTGAGGGGAAGAGGATGAACATGTTTAGAATATTGCGATGATTCAAATTTTAATATGTTATCGCATGTACCTCTTTTTTTAATAATTTTTTGCTACCTCGGTTTGTGTACTAGGTTTTGAGTTTTTTGATTGGATATACGATGTGGATAATGACCACTATTTTAGGTTGTCAAAATATCATACATGAGATAGAATGATATTTTGACAACCAAAGTTGTCAACCACCGTATAAATAGAGGTATGATATTTTGACAACCTAACATAATTGTCATTTGTACACGCTATATGCCCAATCAAAAAAGTCAAAGAGTAGCACACAAATCGAGGTAGCAAAAAGTTATTAAAAAAATAAAAAAGGTACATTTGATAGTATATTTATACGAGTTATTTTATTTTGACAACCAAAGTTGTCAACGACCGTATAAATATACTATCACATATACCTTTTTTTAATATTTAAATAGTTTTTTCTACCTCAATTTGTGTGTTAGGCTTTGAGTTTTTTTATTAGACATTCAGTGTGGACAATAACAACGATTTTAGGCTGTCAAAATATCATACCTCTTAATAAAATATCTATTAATGAGGAGAGATAAATGACATAATTTTACGGTATATAATATTTCTTTTAGAAAATCTACACTATTAATTTTTTTTTGAAAACCCAGTATCCGATTCAAGAATCGACTAATCCGAGGGGACCAATACCACCGCCCACTTGTGGGGGTCCCCTTTAAAGCCAGGGCAAGCTCTATATGGACTTAGCCCACCGAAATTGGCACCAGAGAGAATCGAACCTGAGACCTTTGGAGGAGCAAACTTCAAGATCCCAAACGAACCACTGGGCCAACCCCAAATGGGTTAATCTACACTATTAATTGGTTTTCTCCTCTAAAAATTTTACTGGTTGTTTTTCTTAAGGGGTGTGTCATGTCACAAGTTTGAATGTCATGCAATATATAGGATGGATGATATGTAAATTTTATATTAGTTTTCAAATTCAAAGTCAAAAAAATAAATTTACTGTTTTCATTCTTAAAAAAAATAAAAAATTCTTGTAGATATGTTTATAGTCATATATCAACTTGCATTGCGTGTATTATTCATTTTCAAATGATCATATCTGTTCGCCTTAATTTGTAAAAACCAGAAGAAGAAAAACAATACTCTGTCAAAAGAAAAGATAAAAAGTACTATCGACTATTAGAGGAGTTTAATATTGAAGGTCTCATAATTTCTAGTATTATGTACTATATTCTATCAAGTTAACATATTCAATTTTTTTAATAGTGATGCATATATATATGTCAAGAACATTTTTTTTTGAAGGAATATATGTCTGGAACATGATTACCTCCCGTCGTGAAGAAAAAAAAAACATGATTACCATTTACCCCCGTGGGGAGAACTTGTGAAAACCAAAAAAAAATATTGATTTTTTTGACAAATAAAAAAAAAAAATATTGATGACCATTGGATTAAAAAAAGTGTAATGATTTAATTATGATAAAAATTTAGTTTCCTTTTTAGTTTAATGTACATTGAATCAAATAAACGATGTCCTTTTTTGTTGAAATTATTTAAAAATAACATGTTTAAAATAAATTTCATTTCTTCTTGTAACAATTTTTTTTTTTATAGTATTCAATATTGTGAATATTGCAGATTTAATATATTGGTGGCTCAAAAAAAAATGAATATATTAAATAAAAGTATTATAGAAATCAATATTATAACATAAAATAAAGATTACAATAAATTACAGTTGACCACCATTCCCTAAAAAAAAAAAAAATTGACCATATGAATGGGAAAGCTGTGACCCGCTCTTATCGCGGTCACATGACGACACTTTACCTTAAAAAATCACAATAAATTACAATTGACCACCATCTTCTAACGAAAATAAAAATTGACCACTGGGAAAGCGGTGACCCGCTCTCATCGTGGTTAAATGACACTTTACCTTGAAAAATCAAAAGTTATAAACCATAGTTTCGATCTCACGACACTCGCACTTTACCGCTAAAAACCAAAAGCTATAAACTATAGCTTCGATCTCACGATACATTTGACATTACCGTGAATTTCTCACTGCAAAAATAAACGCATGCTGAATATATATATCGACAATGCATAATTATTAAATTCTAAAAATATTTAAATAATTTAATAAACAAATGTAATATTAAGATTCATGCACAATCTTCACTTTTTATTTCCAACCTTTTAGAAAATATTACTTTCTATAGCTTTAAAATATAATATTAAGATTCATGCACCATCTCTCTCTAGCGCTCTCTCTCTCTCTCTCTTCTTAATCTTTGCTTATAAATTGAGAGCAAGAGGTCGAGTCCTTATTCAAGTTGAGTGTGTGAGTCACTGATCATAGAGTGTCCATAAATTCTGAGATTTTAGAGATGGGTTCCATATTGGTGGTCTTTGGTGCCATTGTTGGTGTTCTTTTTATCCTAAGAACCCTTCTCAAGAGTGTGAATTGGTTGCTCTATGAAGCAAAACTTGGTTCTAAGCAATACTCTTTGCCACCAGGTGACATGGGATGGCCCTTGATTGGTAATATGTGGTCTTTCCTAAGAGCATTCAAGTCCAATGACCCAGATTCTTTCATGGCCTCTTTTGTCAAAAGGTATAATTATATCATCCTCTTTAATTGTTTAATTTTTCATCACTTAACAAGCTAGTTTATTGTAATTTTTTTATGTAAATTACAAAGTCCCCTTAGCTTATTCTATATTTCACTTGTATCATCTTCCTTTGTAACCACACACACAAGTTTTCTTCCAAAGTGTATCATAGAAACAAACCATTTTGTTAATAGATTGAATTTAACTAAATTATTTTCAAAATATTCATTACAATCAACTATTTTTTTATTTAGGATTTGCATGCAAGGTTTTTTTTTTTCATAATTTTTTTCTCAAAACATATACGCCAATTTGACGAGTCGACGTCATTGTGAGCCCTATGTTAATTAGGATGGTCCAGTGCATAATAAAACAAAATTAAATTGGAATTTAGTTGTATTAAATAATTATTTCATTCTAGTCATGCTTGGAATATTGCAAACAATTGTTGCCAAACGTGTTACATGCAGAGGTGCTCAATATTGGTTTCATGCAGAGTGTCAGTTCTATTTGGTTAGGTGTTAATATCACCCAAACTCGTTTAAATGAAAATTACAAATCGATCTATAATAAAAAATGAACCTGCAGTAAATTAAATTTATGTAATGTTTTTAATCACTTTTTATGAAAACCAATTAAATTCAGTTTGTTTTATTTTTAAAAATTAACACAACCACATATATAAATGTTAATTTATTTTTTGAAAAAGTTTCAGCATTTTAATTATTAAAAAAAAATCAATAATTATGTGGTTCCATGAATGATGCAAACCACTAACATTTTATGGTACAGGTTTGGAAAAACAGGCATATACAAGGTTTTCATGTTTGGAAACCCTAGTGTAGTAGTGACAACACCTGAAGCATGCAAAAGAGTTTTAACAGATGATGAAAAATTCGTACCTGGTTGGCCACAATCAACAGTTGAACTAATTGGAGAAAAATCTTTCATCAAAATGCCTTTTGAAGAACACAAACGACTTCGGCGTTTAACATCATCTTCAATCAATGGCTATGAAGCACTTTCAGTGTATTTAAAAAAAATTGAAGAAGTTGTGATTAGTTCATTGGAGAAATGGACTCATATGGGTGAAATTGAGTTTTTAACTCAAATGAGAAAACTTACTTTTAAAATTATTATCCATATTTTCCTTGGTTCAGAAAGTGATCATATTATGGAGGCTTTGGAAAGAGAGTACACAGTTCTTAACCTTGGTGTTAGAGCCATGAGAATTAATGTTCCTGGATTTGCTTTCCATAAGGCACTCAAGGTAACATCATTTTACTCTCTTTTTAAGTTTAGTGAATTTTTTTTTTCGTTTCAGGGTCTATTTGGATTGACTTATTCGAGTTTATTTACACATCTTATAGTACTCATAAGAGTGAGACTTCTTTGTATTTCTACAATATTCCTTGTGAAAATCTTGAAATTCTTAACCGAGAAATTCTAATATGGTCACATGACCAAATAAAAAGTGTTTGGTCACACACACATAAAAAATATTTTTTTAATAATAAAGAAGAAATTGATAAAAAAAATGATTAAATATTTTAAAGACCATCTTTTTATGTGTGTGTCCAAACACTTTTGATTTGATCTTGTGACCATGGAAGAATACCTCTTCTTAACATGCTATGTCTTATACATTACTTATTATTTTATAGGCAAGGAAAAATCTAGTGGCTATATTTCAATCAATTGTGGACAAGAGAAAAAATGAAAGGAGGGAAAAATTATTACCTGGCCAAAAAGCCAAAGACATGATGGATGCTTTGGTAGATGTTGAAGATGAAAATGGAAGAAAATTGGGTGATGATGAAATCATTGATATCATGTTGATGTACTTGAATGCTGGTCATGAATCTTCAGGTCATGTAACCATGTGGGCTACCTATTTCCTGCAAAGGCATCCTGAATTTTTCAAAAAGGCTAAGGTATCAAAATTCAAATCACTTAATTTTCGTTTACTTTGTGATTTTTTTTTCTTCTTTCATTCTTTTAAATTTATGTTAATTTTATTTGTTTCTTGATAATACCTTTAATAGGAAGAACAAGAGGAAATCTTAAGGAGAAGGCCTTCAACTCAAAAAGGATTGAAGCTAGAGGATGTTAGAAAGATGGATTATCTTTCTAAGGTAGGGATTGTAAATTGTTGATTTAAGGTTACTTACTTTCAACTTTTAGTTGCTATTTTTATGATGAAATCACTTTTTATGTGTCTACAATTGCATAGGTGATTGATGAAACTATGCGACTGATTACATTCTCACTGGTCGTCTTTCGGGAGGCAACATCTGATGTCAATATCAATGGTTAGTATACGATTTCATTAAATACACTTTATTTAATTTTATTTAAACAAAAAATTCAAATAGGTCTTACTAATTTAAATACTGACCATATTGTCAAACATAAATTTGGTGAAGAACTCGTTTGAATTTCAGCCTATAAAAGAATGTTTGTCAAAAAAATTGCAATGAAGAGTAACTATATTTTGATGTTATAGGTTACCTCATTCCAAAAGGTTGGAAAGCTCTAGTTTGGTTCAGGTCGGTTCACCTTGACCCAGAAATTTATCCTAAGCCATTCGAGTTCAATCCTGATAGATGGGAGAAGGTAAGTCAAAGCCATTTAATTTTTTATGACTACTCATTTAAATTGAACAAATTAAGTGATTATTTCCATATATTTGACAATTTATTGGTTGATGTTGATTCTTAGGAGGTGCACAAAGCTGGAGAGTTCCTTCCATTTGGAGGAGGAACAAGATTGTGCCCTGGAAATGATCTTGCTAAGCTGGAAATCTCAGTGTTCCTTCACCACTTTCTCCTCAATTATGAGTAAATATTTTCTCCCTCTTTTTACTACTCACGTGAATTTTTTCCCACACACACAATATATTATTGAAGCAAAGTATGCATCATATCATACCAATATTCATAACGATTGTACGCACATTTTACAATTATTTTGTATAAAATTTAAATTTCGTCTTTTAAGGTTACAAGGTCAAACTTTTATCATAAAATTATTTTTGGTAAATATAGAACACTACTAATGTTAATGTTGTGTCTTGCTTCCACAGGATGGAACAACTGAACCCAAAATCTCCAGTGAGATTCTTACCACACACAAGGCCAATGGACAATTGCTTGGCAAGGATCAAGAAACGTTCTGCTGTGTGATCGTAAGATGGAAAAGAGACGCATTTGGAGACTTTACATCAAAAAATAATATCAAAGAAAAAAAAACCATGTATCAGTTCCTTTATTTTCCCTTATCTGGTGAACAATATGTACTAGTTTATCCATATGCGCGAATAAATTTACTTTTGAGGAATTATTTTCTTCATCTACTAGTGTGTACTAGTTTATACAGCCTAGATATATATGTTGAAGTTTTAATAAAAATCACGTGTGTTTGGTTTTATCAGGGGTGTTTGCGGTGCGGTTTGGTTCGGTTTTGAGGTTAAAAGTCATCCGAACTGCAAAATAAATAAGTACGCAGTTTGGTTTGGTTCGGTTAACTTTTAAAATAAAATCTGAACCAAACCAATGCGGTTTGGATTGGATCGGTTGGTGCGGTTTTTTAGACAATAATTTTTTTTTTGTTTTCAACGTTAAAATCAAATTAAAAAACTAATACAAAACATATTTTCAACAATGTTTTAAATTTCATTCAACATAACAATTTTACTTCCATCCAACAGTGTTTCCAACTACGTAGACCAAATTAAAATGTGGACAAAAAGTAATAATATTTTGTAAGAAATACACAAGACTAAATTTTGATCATTCTATAAGAGTTCAATTAGCACATAAATGCATTTTAGATAGAAAAAGCAAAGAAGAAACTTTTACTATTAAAAAAATATGTCATTTTATTAAAGTTTCCATTGAATTTCTATGAGTATTGATCTAGATGATATATATCTAATTAGTGTTTTTCTTATATTGCGGTTTGGTTTGGTTTGGTTCGGTTGATAATCAAAACCGCTAACCGGACTAAACCATGCGGTTGAGTAAAAAAATGATTTGAATACATCTGAACCAAATGCGGTTTTTTGTGGTTTCGGTTTGGATTGGTTCGGTTTACGGTTTTTTTTTTGGATTGGTTTGGTTTTGAACACCCTTAGGTTTTACGGTTGGCAAAAACCGACTTTAAATAGATTGCCTATAAATTAGTTATATTTTGGAGACATTTATTTATATATAAATTAGTATTTTTTAGAGGATTATATAAAAATTAATTGAATAGTATAGTTGAATGTCTTTATAAAACTAATTTCAATTCACAGCATAATTATTATGTTGTTCAAAAAATTTAATATATTTTTTTAGGCCAAATAGAAATAAGATTAAAATAAAGAGAAGTACAAGATTTGGGAGCATGCTCACCAAGTAAACAACAAAGAAACAATCCTAGAGGGTATAAAGCAAAACTCAAAACACCAACTACCACGGATAATCCGGCACACCAACGTGTAGACGCGAAACCGAATTGCAAAAAACATAGAGATAGTGTTTAGAGCATCTGGATAGATGTATGAATCGTCTGCCAACACAACAACTCCCTAAACGTAACGATCCAATTTAATATGATCGAATTTATTTAGAAACAGTTTCAACTTTTCTATAAATAATAATATTTCCCTTCTAAAATTTCTACTTATATTGTTTTTTAATATATAGAAATTGGTTTGGCATTATTTTTAATTTATTTGCTTTTTAAAAAAAATATTGCTTTTATTTATTTATGCAGTTTTTACATAATTTTTCATTTTAAATTTTCTTTTAGTAAATATTAATTTAAATAAATTATTTATAACTACTTCTATTTTTATTTGATATTTATTAAATTTCTTATTTATTCTTTAAAAAATTAAATAATATTTATTTCTAAATTTTCTTTTAGTAAATAATTAATTTAAATAAATTATTTGTAACAACTTCTATTTTTATTTGATCTTTATTAAATTTATTATTTATACTGAAAAAAAGTTAAATAATATTTCTTTCTAAATTTTCTTTTAGTAAATAATTAATTTAAATAAATTATTAGTTGAAGTGATAGCGGAGTTGTAAGAGTCATGCTTGTATCCTTTTAGTAAAAAGTTTAAGCATTCATTGGGATGGTTGTAAAATCAGCATTAGTGTGCCACTTTAATTAATTAAAATTTCTCCTTCCTATTTTTTTTTTTTTTTTGAAGAAAAAAGTCAATAATTTTATACGTCATGTGTTATTTACACTTAATAGAATAAAAAATATACTTTTCATCAAAAAAAATAAAAGTCAATTTAATTATTATTTTTTTGAAGAAAAAATTAATTTAATTATATTTATCTCCTTCCATATAATTCCATTAATATATCATTTACATCTCCTCTATTCATGTAAAGAACGATCCTTCAAAAATATAAGTTTGTTGTCATCTTCTCTATGTTTTCCTTCAAATAAATTGAGTATTTCTTATAACTCCTATTCTCCTTCATTGTGTATGTTAGATGGTGCATTTTTTGTGAACCTCGTCTGCTAAAATCCCACAACAATATATCAAATGATTTCATCATATTATTCAACATGATTCCTTGACCCCTTCTAACATATGGAAGAAATATAAACTAACGATTTAAAATAGGAAGAGAAGTATTGGAATCAAAAAGTTATTCTTCAATATACAATTAATCACATCTCTTGAGACAATGACGAACCTAGGAAATTTGACTTATCGGGGACTAAACTTCCAAAATAAAATTCAATTCTAGCAGTCAGCCTATTGAAATGTTACTCATAGTATTTCTTACATATTTGATAACTTGTTGATAAATTTGTGATATATTTGCCTTCTGTGGCATTCAATCCTTGTACCTAGAGGAACAAATATTCTTAGGAAATCTCAACCAATTCGAACCTTTTGATGAGGGCAGAGAGTAATCGTTGATGCACGAATAATATTTAGTGAGCATCTCGTGACATGTTTCTAATGGTATGTGAATGACATGTATTCACATTGAAATCAAATGAATCACGAGATTGTGCAAGCACGTGATTGTATATTTAAAGGAACGTTGATGTATACACCAGATCTCATGGCTCAAGAATATGATACATTAATTTTATATATAGGTATAAATATTGAGTTATAATAATTATACTGGATTGACCAACCATGAAAATACTACATAATAACTTATGTAGGTGTCATAATTTATTCATATCGTGATAATGGTGTATATCACCCTTATGCCTGAACTCCTAAAGCGCACAAACACTTGAAAAATTTCTTACAAACTTTCAATATTTTAGAATTTATCAGTGTTCAAAAATCTATTGAGTTTAAGCCATTTTACCACTCTCTGAGTGTCAAAGTATAAACACCAATCAAATTTATTTGTAAACTCTGATTGTAGAAGTTCTCAAGATGAGGCAGCGATATCTTGAATCTCTTTGAAGTGAAAAGGGACGGGACTAGTCTCGGATCATGGGGTGAATCAGGATAATTGTTTGTATTGATCGCTTTTGTCTTCTATGTTTATCTTTGCTTGCTCTGTTTTGTTTTATAACTTAGAAAAATATTTTCAGAAAAAGAAAATACAATTTACCCTCCTTTTCTTGTCTTTTCTCACCTTCAATTGATATCAGACTAGATTTAAATTCATTTAAACATACTCCATCCGTCCCATAATAACTGAACTATTTGCAAAAATAAAAAGTGTCCCAAAATAACTGAGTCATTTCACTTTTCAATATAATATTAATTACTTTTTTCTCTTTCTAACTCTAATTAATACTACTTTCATCATTCCCAATTCAATATATTCCACTTTACATTTATGATAGTGGAGAATGCATCGATACTTAACAAGTGGACTTAAAACTATTTTTTCTTTCTCCTTC
>Ga0315913_1010403_pt1 | contig 10726 bp, 10 predicted proteins | sample MpolsnodulesMG_FD_207736 | JGI IMG/M metagenome (GOLD analysis project Ga0315913, IMG submission 207736) | Medicago polymorpha root nodule microbial communities from Los Angeles, California, United States - small nodules | ecosystem: Host-associated > Plants > Roots > Nodule | place: USA... | reverse complement strand
TATGCAGAACTTGCATACACCATGGTTGTGAGTGAAAAGTGTGATGTATATAGTTTTGGAGTAGTGGCACTTGAAACTTTAATGGGAAGACACCCTGGTGATATATTGTCATCACTTCAGCTAGCATCGACTCAAGGCATGAAATTATGTGAAGTATTAGACCAGCGTCTCCCACTTCCAAATAATGTGAAGGTTTTACATGACATAATTCGTGTTGCCGTAGTAGCATTTGGATGCTTAAATTTCAACCCTTGCGCTCGACCATCAATGAAAAGTGTGTCACAGAGTTTTGTCATAGAGCTTACACCATTAAACTTTCCGTTGAGTGAAATTTCAGTGCAAAAACTCATGAGTCATGAACTCAAAGCATTATTGCATATTGTGAACCTTTGAAAGATAAACTTCAAACTTAATTATGTTGAGTGTCGTATAATTTAACAAGACAATGTCAAATTTTATTTGCATATGTTATAAAATGTTGTTGTTAATGTATTTCAAATGTATGTATGTATGTATGCAGGCATGCTTGCAATTTTTCTGTATTTTGAATAAAACTGCAACATTTATTCTAAAGAATCAAATTTAGATTAACAGAAGTTTAGCAAAAGAATATATATTTTAGTGAAGATTTCAAGGAAAGAAATTCAAATATTTATAGCAGAGTTTATGGCAGCATTTCATGAGCATTGAATAGGTGATTGATGTATGCTTTTGTATAATTCTGTCCTGTATGGCATTGGCAGAGACATGCCTTTCTTGTATAAAATTTACGAATACCACTCGAAACCTAAAATTGATAGAAAAGTAACCTATGATATGCAAGGTAAAGTTGGTACTGTCAAATCTGCATATAGCAAATTCCATCTCCTAAATACATACGACAAAACTCTAATCACACCAGATAAAAATAAAAATCAGCAAATAAAGAAAACTCTAATTAATGATTGTAATACCCCGCATGTAAAAATTCAGTATCAGTTATTCGATCCATGAAAATTTCAAGAGAAGGACAAAATGGTAATTGTGCATATGAATTTACAGGACCAAATTACATTATTTCAATGGACTACGGGAAATGGAATTTTCCGGTTAAAACCTTTACTGCATTTTTATCAGATATTTTTAGTTTGAGGAAGAGTGTAGAAAAAAAGGGAGCAAAAATGTCCTTTCCACTTATGGATATTTTTATATAAGACAAAAAAGGGGAAATTCATTTCCCATTTCCACTTCTCCTTTCTCTCACCGGTCCCTTCCTTTCTCTCTGTTACTCAATTGATAGTAGGTGAATGAGGGGGACAAACTATATCATGGTTTGAAGGAATGAATGAGTTAGCTATTTCTTTGATAAAAGGAGCCGTACTGATCTTGTTGTTTGCTAATTGGAGCCAAGAATATAATGATTTAGCAATTTTAATGAGTTGATGTTGATGCATATTAAGTGGTAGTTGTTATAATTTTACTTGGGATTCATGATTTTTGAGACGAAATTCGTATGACATATATGTGATATTTTCGTCATGGTTTTGGATGTGTAACTTGGAATTGAGTAATTATTGGATTTTCATATTCTACACTTAATTCACTTTAGTTCGGATATAAATTTTGCATGTTTCGGGTAAAGAATGGACTCAGAAAACGCACATAAAGTTTGTAAAATTATGCTAAAAATGGCTTACGGGTTTGACATGGGTTTTTCCGAAATAAGCTAAAACGCAAGTTTAAGTTGGTTCAATGATTTCAGAACATAATATGTATGTTTAATGGGCTGAATGAATGGTTGTTTTGAAGTTGAAATGCAGAAAGTTAGAAGCTGACGTAAAAAGCCGCAATAAATTGTTTTGCAGAAAAACGATTACGAAGCTGACAAGAGGTGATCTGAGACTTAAAGGGTGTAGAGAATTCAGGAAAATGCCAAGGTGAGTTCCTTTAGTTGGTTAACTCTCCCTTTGGGTAGTTTGAATCATGTCATTACAATTGTGTTATTTACTTTTACCCAATACAAACGAGGTTTTAATGGTTATGCAAAGTCATGATAACGTGAATGAAACTTTATATGATATCAATGTTATGAAAGTGTTGATGATATGAATTGGTTCTAGCAATAAAATACTAAACAAGGCAATTGATGTATATACTTATAGAAATGATTTGAAATAAAAATTGAAATGAGTAACATGCTCAAAGAAAAACAAAAAGGAAAAAAAAAAATTTGCTTGCTACAACGAAGAGATAATGTAGCCTATGAGGTACGGCTCATAGTAACAAAATGAAATAGTTATCGTTCACCACAACGAAGAGGTAAATATGCACACAATGAAATTTATGATTAATGACATGAACTTTAAGTCAAGAATTATGATTATGAGTATTTGTATGAATAAGAATATGACATTATGATAGAATTATGATAGTATTCTAGGTAGCGATCATAGTTATTCCTAATCGCTCAGTTATGTAGGATAAAGACTGTGTAAACCTGAAATGAGTTGAGTTTAGAACATATGGCGATCCTAGGTTCCCTGAGATTGCCTACAACCTAGGATAGGTGGAACTCACTGAGACATCTTGTCTCACCCCAATCCCTTTTATTTATTTCAGATATTCGGGTTACTAGACGACATAATGGTTCGTGATGAAGAAGCAGAAGTCGCCAGACCATACAAAGTTGACGTCAGTGGTGTATTCAGAGAAATTTTTTATTATTGTAATTTTAATGTATCCAATTCCAAGTTTAACACACATGCTAGATATCCTAAGAAATGTCTAGTAGGGGTGTTACAATGATATTCTTGTAGTGACCCCAACTCATGAGGTCACCTGTGAGTTCATACAACAAATTGTTATGGAATGTATTTTATATTTTCATTCTCCTAATATTTTTTGTAAGTCGTATAAAATATTTATTTTTATTCTTTTTGTTATGTCTATTTTTTCTTGAGGACCTTTATCTCATTTTAGAAATATGTAAATTTTGTTTTATGTTATTTTCGTTATCATTTCTTAATTAACCAAATAAAGTATAAATAAAATAGAGACTATAAGTTTTGTTGTATATTTTTCTCCGTAACTAAAAGTTGTTTTTTTGTTCTTAAGAAATAAATTAATTTTTTCAATTTTTCTCCGGGACTAAGATATTTTCACTAAAAAGAAAAAATATTCACTTTCAAAGAAAGTTGTATTTTAGTTGTTTGATTTCATATTTAGAAACATAAAAGACTTTAAAGTTGACCCGTTGACGAAGAAAAACTCATGCACTAAAGGAAACTAATATTCAAGACTGCATAATTGATTACAAGAGACGACTTGAGAAACACATGCATATATCTAGACGTAACCAATGGGGAAAGCCTTACATATATAAATAAACAAGTGAGGGGGATTGGGTAACTCAATTGGTTTGAGTTAAAGGTTGAAAGAGTTGGATGTCCTGGTTCAGATCCGAACGAAGGAGTAAATATTAATCTAACAACTAACTACAAAAATATTGACATAGTGTATTTTCAAAGAAAGACAAAATTATTCCAAAAAAAAAAAACCAAAACAAGATGGAAAAGAAAATCCACACCTCTCCTTCAAAGCTTGCTGCTAAGGAAATATAATTGCATTCTATAGGAAGTGCCTTTCAATTTTTTTTCATGTCCACACATACTATAGGCTTATCTTATGCACTGTTACATACGCAACAAAATATCAAATTGTAGTGAATTGGCACGTGAGAATAAGAGTTGCCAACAAGCATAATTTTTTTATGAATCAAAGAAAAAAGAAAGGTATCAAGGGACAATTAGGCATCCAACCAGATTGACACCCCATAACAGCCCCATCCTAGACCAATTGCTCGAAAAAATTATTAAAAAAATGAAAAAACTATACAAGAGGTGGGACCAAATGTAAACCCATGAAAAAGGACAAAAACATAAAGAATAAAGAGCAAGAGATCTAAATAAAGAGTTTGGAAGTCTGTGACTATCTCTGAAAAAATATTCCTACGAAACAAGGGTAAATAATCCCAACAAATCCTTGAGAAACAAGTGTGAAATTGAGCCTTTAACATCTAATTTAAAATCGGTCTAAAATCCTCTTTATATATCTAATCGAGTGAGTTTATTTACATTGAACTAGTGCGAATTTTGTCCAAAAAAAAATGGTGTAATATCTCCTCTTCCCACAAGTGATACACAAAATGGTTTCGTTTCCCCCCTCCCTTAGATAAAAATAATAAAATCAAATGTAGGTTTTCAGAGATGTTAAGAGTAAATAATTCTCTTAGTAAAGAGTTAGTTACTAATTTTGTTAGCACAATATAGCGGAGGATAATTCTCTATAAATAAGATCATTTATTGAATTATATGAATTAAACTGCAACTTTCTGCTCTGCATAATTTCATGAATTTAATTATATAATTTCAATGTCAAGACCATCTTGTCATTGGGAATGGTCTAATAAATTGTTTATCCCGCGTTTAAAAAAATGCTACATTCAGCCTCTTGTGTTCTCAATCCATATGCATAATTTTGATCCATGGAATCCTCTGATTACTATTAGGAGACATATGACGGTGAGCACTGAGCAGCTGGTCTCGAACCACAGGCCCTGCTGGAGCAGCCGTATTATGGTGGCAGTTCGGCGGTAGAATTGCAGCAGAAGCGAGAGAGGATCTGTGGCCCTATCTCCTGCATATAACAAATAGTATTTTTTTCTTAAAAATCGATAGTAAATTTGTGATAATTTGCTAAAATTATTATTCTCTTTATTTTATTTATAATTTATTTTTAATATGTTCGAAAGAATTTAATGTAATGTTTATACAAAGATGAAAAGGATCATTAATGTGTGATTGACAAAATTTTATACATGGAAGTTAATATAATTTGAATCAATGGATTTAAACATTTATCTAATTTTTATTCTTAGAAATAAAGAGACATAGAATCAATATACATGTAGACTCTGGTGACAGTGGTGAGGTAGAGTTTGAATTTTGAAAAACTAAATTTGATAATGGAAAAATTTCCCCATGATAACTTAATTACCTACGTGGGAAAAATGCTTTCTTTCTTCCTTGGGCCAACACATACCCTGTAGTACTGCCAAGGGAACGGGAAAATTGTTGTCATTTCCCCTTCATAAATAATGATGCTATTAAATTTTTTCCAGGTTCACACAAGACTTATCGTGACACATGTGTAGCGCCATCAATTAATCTAATCATTAAATCGTACTGAGAATGAGAGTGGCCAAGGAACATGCTAGTCACACAACATTATAAACTTGTTTAGGTATCATAGAACAATGTAAGCAATTAATTAGATCTAAAAATAATGAACTTGACAAAATATTTAGTTTCTGATTTATATGGTCCAAAATTGTGGATGGCCTTTCTTCTTATTTGGCTTTTCATTGTGGGTAGTCAATCTGCCACAATGACATCTCAACTTCAAATGGAAGCAAATGCTATATTAAATAGTGGATGGTGGAACACGTCTGATGCATATTTCAACATCTCCAATCTTTGTAATTGGTATGAAATACTTTGCAACAAGGCTGGAAGCATAAAAAGAATCATCAAATATTCTTCAACGACGTCTGAGATTCACTTTGCAACCCTCAACTTGTCTGTTTTCCACAATTTAGAAATCCTTTATGTCGTTGGAATTGGATTAGAAGGGACTATCCCAAAAGAAATTGGTCTTCTCTCCAAGCTCACTGATCTTTATCTTCTAAACAATTCTCTTGTAGGTGAGATACCTTCTTCAATAGGAAATCTTAGACAGTTGGAGTTTTTAGACATCTCTTACAACAACCTTCAAGGCTCCATTCCACATGAGTTGGGATTCATTAAAAATCTCACCACATTAAGTCTACCCCACAATAGAATCAAAGGTGAGATACCTTCTTCACTAGGAAATCTTAAACAATTAGAGTACGTAGACATCTCCCATAACAACATTCAAGGTTCCATTCCTCATGAGTTGGGGTTCCTTACTGGGCTCACCCAATTACAATACCTTGACATCTCAAATAATTTTCTCACTGGTAGTCTCCCATCTAACTTTGGTCAATTAAGTAACTTGAGAATCTTGCGGTTAAATAATAACTCCATTGGTGGAACCTTTCCGATTTCATTGAATACTCTCTCTCAATTAGTTTTCCTTAACATTTCAAACAATTTACTCAATGGTACCCTTCCTTCAAATTTTATCCCAATGATAGATTATAAATTCTCCATTGACCTCAGTCACAATCACATTAGTGGTGTAATACCTTCTCGGCTTGGAAACTTTCAACAACTTCTTTTAAACAATAATAATATCAGTGGAAAAATTCCCCAGTCTATTTGTAATGTCCCCTTTGTGAACATTTCCTACAATTATTTAAGGGGTCCCATTCCATCTTGTGTATCTGATCCTTCTGCAATAATAGGGAATAACGATGTATGTACTAACAAACTCTATGACAAAACCGAACTCAAACCTTGCCCGTCTCTCTATTATACAATAATAGGGAAAACTAAGAAAGTAGAGCTTCATGTTGTCATTGTTCTTCCTATCCTCGTTATTCTAATCTTCGCCTTCTCACTTATAATGTGCTTGAAACTTCATCATACTTCTATCAAGAACAGGCAAGCAAAAAATTCAACAAAAAAGAATGGGGATTTCTTTTGTATATGGAATTATGATGGGCAAATAGCATATGATGACATCATTAGAGCAACAGAAGATTTTGACATTAGATATTGCATTGGAACAGGAGCATATGGAAGTGTTTATAAGGCACAGTTACCGTGTGGCAAAGTCGTTGCCTTGAAGAAACTTCACGGCTATGAAGCAGAGGTTCCATCTTTTGATGAGAGTTTTAGAAATGAAGTGAGAATATTATCAGAAATAAAGCATCGAAATATTGTGAAGCTTTATGGATTCTGCTTGCACAAAAGAATCATGTTTTTGATCTATCAATACATGGAGAAAGGAAGCTTATTCTATGTCTTATATGATGAAGTTGAAGCCGTTGAGTTCAATTGGAGAAAAAGGGTTAATGTTGTTAAAGGGGTTGCATTTGGTCTATCATATCTTCATCATGATTGCACCCCTGCCATTGTGCATAGAGATGTATCTACTAGCAACATCTTGCTGAACTCCGAGTGGCAGCCTAGTGTTTCTGACTTTGGAACAGCTCGACTCCTTCAATATGATTCATCCAATCGAACTATAGTTGCTGGAACAATTGGTTATATAGCCCCAGGTAATTCCTTTTTTTATTACAAGCCCCATGTAACTTAATCATTTCTTTTTATTCTGTTCGTCTGTTTTTTCGATATATATATGCATGGTCAGTCATAATCTACATACATAGCACACCTCTTGATTAGTTTTTAATACCAAGTACATAAGGTTCTAATTTTTCACATCAATTATAAATGTTACACCTCATACATAAATCTTTGGTTATTTTATAAATGCAGAGCTTGCCTATACTATGGTTGTGAGTGAAATGTGTGATGTATATAGTTTTGGAGTAGTGGCACTTGAAACTTTAATGGGAAGACACCCTGGGGATATATTGACATCGCTTCAATTAGCATCAACACAAGGCATGAAGTTATCTGAAGTATTAGACCAACGTCTCCCATTTCCGAATAATATGATGGTTTTATTTGACATAATCCGTGTTGCCGTCGTAGCATTTGCATGCTTAAATCTCAATCCTTCCTCTCGACCAACAATGAAATGTGTGTTACAGAGTTTTACCATTGAACTTACACCATCAAGTATTCTTTCGAGTGAAATTTCAGTGCAGCAACTCATGAGTCAAGAACTAAAAATATTATTTCATGTCGGGAACCGTTGAATGAAAACCATCACAATGAAGTTCAGTGTCTTTGATATTTGAATTCAATAAAGAGATTGTAAAAGTTTATTTTCATAAATTGTTAGAAAATGTTATTAAATTATGTTGTTATTGTATTTCAAATGTGTATTTACTGTAACTTTTCCTTGCTTTGAATAAAATTGAATTACTTCTAGTTCCAATACTTACTAATATTTTAATTGAATTAAAATGAATAAAGATGGTTATAATGCCTCTCTGCAAATACAATGCTTAAATTAATACAGTTGTTGAGTTATATTAGGCCCAATTTATTTTTAATCCCTATATGATATATAGAACTAAAAATCTAATTTAAGTCGTAATACTGAGTAACTCCACAGATGTTTATTTCTCTAAAAAAAATCCACAATGGTTCATCCTTACGTATAACTTTTGGAGTTTGATCTTTTCCCTCTATTTTCAATTTTTAAATTATGATATGACGACTTTGTCAAATGCACACATATAAATTAGACTTACATCATGAACAAGTTTGTTTCTTACTATTTGATCAATATGTCACGTTTGTGTCCATGTAGCAAATTCAAGTTTAAAATACGCAGAAGGATGGAAAAAAAAGGATTTGAAGATTGAATTTATGCATGGAAATTTGAAAGTAAATATAATTTGAATTCAATGGATTTGAAATATTTATCTAGTTTTTGGAAATAAAGAGGCATAGATGAAATTGTTGTTTTCTTATCAATCAATGTTTATCAAGGACTAAAAAGTATTTTATTTGTTTAATTATATGTTTAAGAGCGTAAAGTTGACCCAATGAAGAAGAAAAACTTGGACCCTAAAAGGAACACTTATGTATAAGATGTTATATAGCATGAAACAAGATTCAACTATCCTGTTACATGAAACAAGACACCAACAAACCAAACTAATCATGATTATTTATTTCAATGACACCAATAATATAAAAAAAATAAAAAATCTAATTTTTTTTAATGACACCAAAAACGATCTTTGTTATAAAAAAAATTGTTCAAGGGTATAATTGAGATAATGAAAAAATAAGTATAAATATACTCATATAGTTTGTTACACTTTTTAAATAATAAAGAAAAAAATCAGACATAAATATATTTATATCGTGTTTGTTACATTTAAATTGTTTCTTTTTAAATGATAAAAGAATTTAGATTATATTTTTTTTGTTATATTGTTAATGTCATTGAAATAAATAATCATGATTAACTTGGTTTGTTTTTTTTGAACAAACGATTAGCTTGGTTTGTTATAACTTGAAAGACAAACATTTATATTATTAGTTTTAATCCAAATCAAAATTTTATATAAAAAAAACGCCATTAATAATTTTCAAACGTTAACGTAATAAAAAGAGTGGAAAAAAGGGCATGTAAGTGCCCGTCTTTTCGCTAGTATAAAAAGGGCATGTTGAGCCACCGTAAGTTAACTCACGCTCGGTACATACTAAGTCACGTTGAGTTCTGTTATATGAACAAAACAGCCATAACGCAGAATAATTGTGTTACAAAGAAAAAAGTTCAAATTTTTTCCTTCAAGTGCGATTTCAACCAATTTTTAGCCAATCAACGCCAATTTGAACCCCAAAACCAAGTAAATGTTTATTATCCTATTGTGTTGGCTTTTTATGATTTACATTTTGGTTTTTATGGAGAAATTTAACATATTTAGGTTTTTAGATATTTAGTTTTTAGGATTGTTAATGATGAATTAAGTTAGAAATTGTTATTTAGAGGTAGATTATAGTAGGTTTTTAAGCAATTTCTTTTAAATTTGTCAAATAAATCTAAATGGAATGTATTAGACACACTTCTTTGGGTATTATTAATAGCAAAATGTGTTAAATCTTTCTGTTAATGTATGCCATGATTATACTTTTTGTTGGTGTTCTTGAAGCTTGAGTTATTAGCGGCAGAAATCTATTTCGTTTATATCTTCGCGAGTTGAAATATTAATTCAACTATATTTTTATTCCAAATTGTCTTTACTATCTGATTTATTAGTAATTCTGTGGGCTGAATTTGGTTTACTTGGAACAGGATTCCTCCTTCCCCTTTCAAGGTAATTGATTTTAGAAATAAATAAACTAAATTGATATATAGACTCCAGTGAGGTGCAATTTTGAAATATTTTGGAAATAAAAGTGTTTTTTTCATGAAATAAATTTGGTCTCAATTTTCTTAGAGACAAATCTGAATCTTTGCTCTAAAATCTAATTCTTCATTCAATATAAAGGAATTAATCCTAATGATCAGCCTGATTTGCATAACAGTAGTACTTATTCATAATGTGACAGATGAAATTGTCAAATTTGTCTAGATGATGTTGTTTTTTTCTTATCAATCAATTTTTATCAAGAACTAAACAGTATTTCAGTTTAAAGAATAATAAGTTGTATTTTATTTGTTTAATTATATGTTTAGGAGCGTAAAGTTGACCCAATGACGAAGAAAACTTAGACCCTAAAAGGGACACTTATGCACAAGACTTTGTAATTATATGTCAATAGAATACTTTAGAGGGATATGAATGTCCATATCTAGACGTAACCAATGGGGCAAAGCCTTTACATAGAAAGAAACAAGATGGTTGAACTCCATATGAATCCAAACTCCATTATAAATTTTATTTAAGATTGAATTTTTGAACTCCATACGAATCCAATCTCCATTACGGATTATCATAACTTATTTTTTCTGAGAATCGGAGGGTTAACATAGAAAATATTTATTCTTCTTTTAAATTATCAATTATATTGATTATTTAGTTAACAAAATATTCATCACTGTAGTACATCTTATTTTATAACAAACAATGAATACAATGAAATAATTTAATTCATCCTCCTAATTAATAAAT